>Ga0210334_10746057_pt1 | contig 72183 bp, 67 predicted proteins | sample S306metaT_FD_164440 | JGI IMG/M metagenome (GOLD analysis project Ga0210334, IMG submission 164440) | Metatranscriptome of estuarine sediment microbial communities from the Columbia River estuary, Oregon, United States - S.306 (Metagenome... | ecosystem: Environmental > Aquatic > Marine >... | reverse complement strand
GCGACGGCGAGATCCGGTCGGCTCGCTGCCGCTGCCGTCGGCAGCAGCACGATCCGCAGCGCTCCGTCGGCGCCTCGGGCCGGGCCGCCGCAGGCGCGATCGCGTTCGACCCGCGTCGACGCCGAGGCCGCCAGCACGGCTCGCAGGAACGGGCCGTCCGCCGGTCCGAATTCGCCGCCGCCATGCAGAGCGACGACGCCCCGGACCGTCATCGGTCGCGCTGATCGGGTGGCGTGACGTCCTTCGGCGGCGGTCGCCGGTCGTCGTCCCCGCCTCCTTCGTCGCCGGTCGAGCCGCCGCGCCCCAGCAGGCGGGCGACCCCGGCGCGCGCCGACACGAACGGGGCGAGGTAGGCGATCACGAGGATCGGCACGAGGAACCGTGCCGGGCCGCGAAGCTCGGCGACCAGGAGCCCCATGGCGAGCACGAGCAGGAAGTACGCCAGGAGCGGCCATCCCCGATAGCCGGCGAGATAGAGCCGCCGCGTCGGGATGAGGACGAGGAAGGCGAGCACGCCAACGAGCACGAGCGGCAAAGGCAATGGCACCGATCGATCATACGGGCCGGCCGGTCGAGCCGCGCCGGTCCGGTCGACGCCGGTCCAGTCGCGCCGGTCCAGCCGCGAAGTCCCCGCGCTCGCCGCACTGACCGGAGGGCGGATGTCCACCGGGATCCGGCCGTTCGCCCCGGGGGACTGACGCGACCAGCTCTCGTTGCGATCGCACGATGCGTGCCATGATGCGGTCGTGGCACACACCGACGCCGTCCGACGACCCGGGTCCGCTGAGCCGGGGGCCCTGGCCGCCTCGCACTCGCCCGACCGGCCGACCTGGAGCGACGACCCCGACGCCGTCCGACCGACGGTGCTGATCGTGGGCGGCTTCCTCACCTCACCGCCCCTCTATCGTCGCCTGGCAGCGCGCCTCCGCGACCGCGGAGCCGCCGACGTGATGGTCGCTCCGGTCTGGCTGCCGGACTGGCTGCTCATGACTCGTCGAGGACTCGGACCGATCGCGACCCGGGCGGGACGGTCGCTCCTGCGGGCCGGCGAGATGGCTGCGGCGTCGACGGACAGCGCCGGCGCGCCGGTGCTGGTCGTCGGCCACTCGGCAGGCGGCATCGTCGCCCGATTGCTCACCTCGCCGGAGCCGTTCGACGGTCGTCGCCTCGGCGCAGCCGGCCGGATCGGCGCCATCGTGACGCTCGGGTCGCCGCACCTCGTGTCGCCCCATGGCGACATCGGCGGTCGTGTCGCGCGGGCCGCCGCCGGGACCGCCGACCGGGCGATCCCGGGTGCGTTCTTCGCGCCGCGGGTGGGCTACCTCTGCGTCGCGGCGAGTGGCGTCGAAGGGCGCCTCGACGGCGACGGGAGGGCGCGCTCCGCCCACCGTTTCTACCGCGGCCTGCTCGGGCCGGCGTCGGTGGGACGGGTGTCGATCGCCGGCGACGGGGTCGTGCCGGTCGAGTCGGCGCTGATCGATGGCTGGCAGCCCATCGTCCTCGCCGACACCGTCCACAGTCAGCTCGCCGGAGCACCGTGGTACGGCAGCGAAGAGCGGCTCGACGGCTGGTGGCCGGCCGCGCTCGGCGCATGGCACGCGGCGCTCAGGGCGCGCGTCGAGAAGGCGGTCCCGGGGCCGGACGCGGGAGCCGCGCGGCTAGCGGCTCATCGAGCGGTAGCGACGGACCCCGAGCGGCGCGAAGACGGCCAGGATCACGACCATCCAGACCAGCGTGACGAGGATGGGCTCCTGGGACGGCAGGGCGTCACCGGCGAACGGGTTCGGGTTGCCCCACAGCTCCCGTAGCGAGCCGGTCAGGGTGCTCACCGGATTCCACTCGGCGAACGGCTGGAGCCAGTCCGGCAGCGAAGCGAGCGGCACAAACACGGTCGACACGAATGTGATCGGGAAGATCACCGTGAACGACACCTGCTGCGCCACCTCGACGCTCGGCACGGACAGGCCCAGCCAGACTCCGATCCAGGACATGACGAAGGCGAAGGCCAGGAGCAGGAGCACCCCGGCGATCAGCTCGGGCAGGCCCGTGTTCACCCGCCAGCCGACGAGGAAGCCCGTCACCATCAGCACGATCAGGATCCCGCCGTTGTAGACGACGTCGGATGACGTCCGGCCGGTCAGCACCGCCGAGCGGGCCATCGGCAGGGAGCGGAAGCGGTCGATGATCCCCTTGTGGACGTCCTCGCACATCCCGATGGCCGTCGTCGCCGAGGCGAAGGCGATGGTCTGGGCGAAGATCCCGGGCATCAGGTACTCGCGATATGAGCCACCGTCCGGAAGCGGGATCGCGCCACCGAACACGAACGCGAACAACAGGACGAACATGATCGACTGGAGCACGGCGAACAGCGCCAGCTCCGGGATCCGGGGGATCCGCTTGAGGTTCCGCCAGGCTACTACGCCGCCATCGGCCGTGGCCTGGCGCAGGCCGCCGCTCGTCGTGACCCTCGCGGCGTTGGCCGTGCTCATGCCTTCCTCCCTCCGCCTCGCCCGGTGTCGGGCATCGCTCCGTCGTCACGCGCCGGCTCCTCCGCCACGTGTCCGGTGAGTGACAGGAACACGTCGTCGAGCGTCGGGCGGCGGAGGGCGATGTCGTCCATCGCGATGCCGGCCTCGTCGAGGTCGCGGACGACCTGCATCAGGGTCTGGGCACCGCCGGTTGCCGGCACCGTGAGCTTGCGGGTGTGCTCGTCGAGGATGGGCGCCCCGTGCGTGTCGCGCGTCAGAACCTCGGACGCGCGGTCGATGGCGGCCCGGTCGTGGATGACGACCTCGATCCGCTCGCCGCCGACCTGCGACTTCAACTCGTCGGCCGTGCCGCGGGCGATGATCCGGCCGTGGTCCACGACGGCGATCGTGTCGGCCAGCTCGTCTGCCTCCTCGAGGTACTGCGTCGTGAGGAGCAGCGTGGTGCCTTCGCGAACGAGCCCTCGGATGACGTCCCACATGCCGAGCCGGCTACGCGGGTCGAGCCCGGTCGTCGGCTCATCGAGGAAGAGGAGGTGCGGCCGCCCGATCAGGGCGCTCGCCAGATCGAGCCGCCGGCGCATGCCGCCCGAGTAGGTCTTGACCGTCCGATCGGCCGCCTCGACGAGGTCAAACTGCTCGAGCAGCTCGTCCGCGCGGCGATGCGATTCACCACTCGGCAGCTGGTAAAGCCGCCCGAACATCCAGAGGTTCTCGCGGCCGGTCAGGTTCTCGTCGACCGCCGAGAACTGGCCGGACAGGCCGATGACGTGGCGCAGCTCCTGCGCCTGCCGGACGACGTCGTACCCGGCGACGGTCGCGTGGCCCGAATCGGGTCGCAGCAGCGTGGACAGGATGCGGACAGTCGTCGTCTTGCCGGCGCCGTTCGGACCGAGCAGGCCCAGCACCGTTCCCTCTTGGACGGTCAGGTCGACGCCGTCGAGGGCCCGCACCTCGCTCTTGCGGGACCGGTAGACCTTGACGAGGCCCTCGGCCGTGATCGCGGTGCTCATTCGCCCTCTCACTTCGGGGACGCCGAGGCGGCGGATGGGTTGCCGAGTATAGGGCAGCGCCGATGAGCGGTGATCGGCGCGGGGCGATCGATTGGCCCCGGCGTTTGACCGAATGGCTGTGGCCCGCCTATCATCACCGTGCGGGGTGGAGCAGCGGCAGCTCGTTGGGCTCATAACCCAAAGGTCGGCGGTTCGAATCCGCCCCCCGCAACCAAGCCGCACATCCCTGAGAACCCCGGTCCCGACCAACCGGGGTTCTTCCTTGTCCGTGGTCCGGCCGCCGCAGCGAGCCAGACCTGATCGAGGGCCTCGGTCCGTGAGACCGGCGCCACTCGAGCCCTGGAGGGCGGCTAGCATCGCTCCGGGACCGCGCGGGACGCTCCGGCCGCCGGCCGGGCGTGACTCGCGCAGCAGCGGGGACGCACGACGATGCACGGCCCGACGACGAATGGCGGCAACGCGCTCCCGGACCAGGCACAGGTTGTCGTCATCGGCGGCGGCGTCATCGGCGCCAGCATCGCCTACCACCTGACGAAGCTCGGCTGGCGCGATGTCGTCCTGCTCGAGCGCCGCCAGCTCACCGCCGGGACGACCTGGCACGCAGCGGGGCTCATCACCTCGGCCGGCATGGCCACCGAGACCCTGCTCTGGATGGCCCGCTACACCCGGGACCTGTGCGTCTCGCTCGAGGCGGAGACCGGCCAGGCGACCGGTTTCCGGCCGATCGGCCACCTGCACGTGGCATCGACGCCCCAGCGGCTCGAGACGCTCCGCCGCGAGGCGGCCTTCGCGCGCGGCTACGGGGTGGACGACCAGGAGGTCTCGGCCGAGGAGTTCGGGCGGCTCTGGCCGGCGGCGAAGACCGACGACGTCCTGGCCGCCTTCTACGTACCGGACGAGGGCCGCGTCAATCCGGCCGACCTGACGATGGCCTTCGCCAAGGGCGCCCGGATGGGCGGCGCCCGGATCGTCGAAGGGGTCGAAGTCACCGGTATCACCCAGGCACGCGGCCGGGTGACCGGCGTGGTCACCGACCGGGGCCCGATCCGGGCCGAGTACGTCGTCAACGCGGCGGGGATGTGGGGCCGCGAGGTCGGTGCGATGGCGGGCGTGTCGGTGCCGCTCCAGGCGGCCGAGCACTACTACCTCATTACCGACACGGTGGAATGGGCGCACCCCGACCTGCCGATCGTCGAGGACCCGGACCGCTACGGCTACTATCGCGAGGAGGGCGGCGGGATCCTCGTCGGGATGTTCGAGCCGGTCGCGGGGCCGTGGTCGCTCGACCGCATCCCGACCGACATCGCCTTCGCCAGCCTGCCCCCGGATTGGGACCGGGTCGGGCCCTACCTGACGAGAGCGATGGATCGCTTCCCGTCGCTTCACGACGTCGGTGTCCGGACGATGTTCTGCGGTCCCGAGAGCTTCACCCCCGACCTGATGCCCCAGCTGGGCGAGGCGCCGGAGCTCGGCGGTTTCTTCGTCGCGGCCGGGATGAACTCGCTGGGCATCCTCCTCTCGGGCGGCGTCGGCAGCCTGACGGCGCAGTGGATCGTCGATGGCGTGCCGCCGGTCGACGTCGTCGGCATGACCGTGGACCGCACCCAGGTGTTCGAGACGAGCCGTCGCTTCCGCGCGGACCGCGCGGTCGAGCAGCTGGGCGCGCTCTTCGGCGATGCCGCCTGGCCGAACTGGCACCCGCATTCGGCCCGCAACGTCCGCCGCTCGGTCATCCACGACCGACTCGCCGCAGCCGGCGCCCATTTCGCCGTGTCGTCGGGCTGGGAGTATCCCGAGTGGTTCGCCGAAGGCGACACCCACCCGGAGATCACCGTCGGCTGGGGTCGCGACGCCTCGTTCCTGCTGCAAGCGGCCGAGCACCGGGCCGTGCGCGAGGCCGTCGGCATGCTCGACATGTCGATCATGGCCAAGTTCCTGGTCCAGGGTCGCGATGCCGAGCGGGTGCTGAACCTCGTCTGCGCCAACGACGTCGCCGTCCCGCTCGGCCGGGTCGTCTACAGCCAGTGGCTGAACGAGCGTGGCGGCATCGAGGCCGACCTCACCGTGACCCGCCTCGCCGAGGAGCGTTTCCTGCTCGTCGTGACGGACCTCACCCACCGGCGGATGGCGCCCTGGATCGAGCGCCACGCGCCTGACGGCGCCCACGTGACGGTTACCGACGTGACCTCGGGCACGACCCTGATGACGGTGCAGGGACCGCGGTCGCGCGAGCTTCTGCAACCGATGACGAGCGCGGATCTCTCGAACGATGCGTTCCCATACATGACCGCCCAGGAGATCGACCTCCACTACGCTCGCGTCCTGGCGATGCGTGTCACGTACGTCGGCGAGCTGGGCTGGGAGCTCCATGTGCCGGCCGAGCTCGCCCTGACCGTCTACGACGCGCTGCTCGAGGCGGGGGAGACGGTCGGCTTCCGCAACGTCGGCCTCGGGGCCATGGGCAGCCTTCGGCTGGAGAAGGCGTACCGCGACTACGGCCTCGACATCGACAACACCGACACGCCGCTCGACGTGGGCCTCGGGTTCGCGGTCGCCTGGGACAAGCCCGGCGGGTTCATCGGCCGCGAGGCGCTGCTAGGGGCGTGGGCCGCCGGGCCGCCGAAGCGCCGCCTCATCCAGGTGCTCGTCGAGGATCCCGAGCCGCTGCTCTACGGCGGCGAGCCGTTGCTCCGCGACGGACGTTGGTTCGGCTACGTCCGGGCCGGCGCCTACGGGCACACCCTCGGCGGGGCGGTCGGGCTGGCAACGGTCGAGGACGAGGCCGGCATCCCGGCCGAAGCCATCTCGCAGGGCCGCTTCGAGATCGACATCGCCGGGCTGCGGTTCCCCGCCCGCGCGTCGCTCCGCCCGCTCTACGACCCGGACCGGCTCCGCATCAAGGCCTGACGCCGAACCCGGCGGGCCCGGAGCCATCGACCGTCGCGACCGGCTCGGTCGCGTCGCCGGATGCGTCGCTCCTGGGTTCCGGGTCCGTTGCGCCTTCCTCCGCCCCTGCCGGCTCTGTGGACGGGAGTCCGACGAGGAACGCGACGAGCAGGAGGGCGGGCCCGCCGAGGAACGCCAGCACGGTCACCTCCGACGGGAGGCTGAACCAGAGCCAGGCGATGGGCATCTGGATCGCGAACGTCGCCAGACCGGCCGCCGCGGCCAGCGCCCACCCGGTCCGCGGCCGCTCCCTGGCCAGCCACCCGACTCCGGCGACCGCCGTCAGGTACGCCCAGCTCCCCAGGCGGGCGACCGCCAGGACCAGCGCGACGAGGTTGCGGACGAGCAGCTCCTGGGAGCTCGAACTGGCCGGCAGGAGGTCGCTCAGGAAGCGGGCGATGATGAAGGCGGCGACCAGCGTGGCGAGGATCCCCACGGCGAGTCGCAGCCGCCTCGTGGCCGGCGGATCCTCGAACCGGCGGACATCGGCCAACCCGCGGGCAAGGGAGAGGACGGCGACGAGGCCGAGCACGGACAGGGACACGTCGTAGAGGAAGGACGCCCAGCTCCCGAAGAGCTGGTCGTCGGCCGGTGGCCAGGCCGCGTCGAGGATCTCGTGGGCCCGGGTGGTCCCCAGGTGGGCCACGGCGACAATGGCGACGAGCGCGACACCGATGGCCAGCATCCGCAGCGATCGCCAGGCATCGGGATGGCGCCAGAAGAGGGCGGCCCCGTAGAGGGTCGGAGCGATTTGCGCGAGCAGCCCGACCAACGTCACGAAGATCTGCTCCGGCTCGGAGGCGGCGTCTCGGAGCGACGGGACCGCATCCCAGACCTGAAGGGCCGCGATGACGAGGAACGGCCAGACCAGGGGCGGGATGGCAGTCAGTCGATCGGGCAGGTGCGGGCCGCGCGGCTCGTCCCAGGTCGGGGCAACCGCGTCGTCCGGCGCCACATCGGAGGAGCCGGGGTCAACATCACTCACGAACGGAGCGTGCACGGCTCGCCGCCGCGATGTCAACCCTAGTCCCAGCGGAAGGCCCGGATCGCGACGGCCACGGCACCGACGGCCCAGCCCGTCAGGACGACCAGCGGCTCGGACAGGTCCCCCGTCGACGCCCCGAGGGCGATGCGAAGCGTCTCGGCCAGCGCCGCAGCGGGAAGCAGCGCGGCCACGGCCGCCAGGGTATCCGGCAGACGATCGAGGGGCACGATGATCCCGCCCAGGAGCAGGCAGGCCAGGAACAGGCCGTTGGCCAGCGCCATCGTCGCCTCGGCTCGGAGCGTGCCGGCCATCGCGAGCCCCAGGCCGGCAAAGGCGGCGGTCCCGAGCAGCAGGGCGCCGAGGGCGAGCGGCGGCGACCAGCCGTCGCCCGGTGCCCATCCCAGCGCGGCGACGGCGATCGCGACCAGGAGGGCGACCTGGAGGGCTTCGAGCACGAGCACCGCGAGGATCTTGGCCACCGGGACGGCGGAGCGGGGGAGCGGCGCCCCGCCCAGGCGCTTCAGCACCCCGTACGAGCGTTCGTAGCCGGTAGCGATACCGAGGCTCACCATGCCGGTAGCGATGACGGCCAGGGCGATCGCCCCCGGCAGGAGCCAGACGACGGCCGTGACGTCGCCCGAGCTGCGGACGGGGATCGCGGTGAAGAACACGAGCACCACCGCCGGAATCACGATGGTCACCAGGACGTTCTCACCTCGCCGCGCGCTCAGGCGGAGCTCGAAGAGAGCCAGGGCGAGGGTCGCCCGCCAGGCGGGCGCCGGACCGCTCATCGCCCGTCCGCGCTCGAGCCGGGCCTGACGAGGCCGGTCTCGGCACTCCCGGTCTCGGCACTCCCGGTCTCGGCACTCCCGGTCTCGGCACTCCCGGTCTCGGCACTCTCGGTCTCGTCGTTCCCGACGAGCTCGAGGTATCGCTCTTCGAGCGTAGAGCCCGTCGTTCGCAGGTCCAGCGCCAGGATGCCGCGGGCTGCGCACCAGCTCGCGACGACCGCCACGAGCTGGGGCGTCGGCGCCACGCCTTCGATCCGGTAGCGCTCTGCTCCGTCGGGTTCGATCGAGGGGACGCCCCCGTCGGCGAGCGGCAGGATGGCGTCGGCCAGGTCTGCCCGGGCCGCCGCGGGCAGCTTCCGGTCCAGACGCAGGCGCAGTCGCGGGCGCGCATCGGCCAGCAGCTCGGACGGGGTGCCGGCGGCGATCAGCCGACCCCGGTCGATGACGACGATCCGGTCGGCCAGCCGCTCGACGTCATGCAGCTCGTGGGTCGTCAGCAGCACCGTCGTGCCGGTGTCGCGAAGCCCGCCGATGAGCTCTCGGGTGGCCGCCTTCGCGGCCGGATCCATCCCCGCCGTCGGCTCGTCGAGCAGGGCCAGCTCGGGCCGTCCGACGAGGGCCAGCGCAAGGGAGAGCCGCTGGCGCTCGCCGCCGGAGAGGCGTCGCCAGCGCGTGTCCGCCACCGCCTGGAGACCGACCGTCGCCAGCAGCTCGTCTGGTTCGCGGGGGGCCGCGAAGAACCGGCTGTAGAGGTGCAGCAGCTCGCGAGGTCCGGCCTGCGGCTGGATGCCGCCGTCCTGGAGCATGAGGCCGATCCGGGGGCGCAGCCGGCGCCCGTCGGCGAGGGGGTCGAGCCCGAGGACCCGCACCGATCCCCCGTCAGGGCGCCGATAGCCCTCGAGGATCTCGACGGTCGTCGTCTTGCCCGCGCCGTTGGGTCCCAGGAGGGCCACGATCGAGCCGCGCGCGACCTCGAGGTCGAGCCCGTCGACGACGGCGCGCCCGTCGTAGCGCTTGACGAGGGCCTGGACGAGGATGGCCGCCCCGGCTGTGGGGCCGGCGCCGGTCACGGCGCGATGGCCGCGTACTGGCGCGCGAACTCCTCGGCCGTCAGCTCGCCGATCTGGATGCTCCGAAGCGTGCCGGCCGGGTCGATGAAGTAGGTCTGCGGTGGCGCCGCGACGCGCCAGGCGGCCGCGAATGCGTCGTCCGAGTCGTCGAGGGTCGGCCAGGTCGCCCCGAACGACTCGATGAAGTCGAGGGCCGGGGCCGGGTCATCCTTGAAGAGCACCCCGACCATGACCAGACCGTCGCCGGCGTTCGCGGCCAGGGCGTCGCGGAGCACCGGGAACTCCGCTCGGCAGGGCACGCACCACGAGGCCCAGAAGTTGACGACGACCGGCTTGCCCCGGTGATCGGCCAGATCGAATGCCCCGCCGTCGAGCGTGGACCCGGACAGCGCCGGTGCCGGTTCGCCGATGGCGGCCCCGGGCGACGCGCCGGTGGCGCAGCCGGCAACCAGGCCGGAGACCAGAGTCAGGGTGAGGACCGCCGCGACGATGCGCGCGACCAGCCGGCGTGCACGGGGTTGCGGACGACGGGTGGCGGGAGCGGTGCGCTCGATGGAGTCCGTGATCGCCAGACTACTCCGCCGTAAGGGTCCCGGTCATGTTCGGGTGGACGGTGCAGATGAAACCGTAGGTGCCCGCAGGCAGCGCCTGCACCTCGTACACGACGGTCTTGACGCCGCTGAAGATCTCTCCCGTGAAGACCTCGCTGCCCGAGGTCGAGCCCTCGCGGATGGCGACGTTGTGGGGGATCCCGGCATCGAGATTGACGAAGGCGATCGTGAACGGCGTGTCGGCCTTGACCCGGACGTCCTGCTCGAGGTAGGCGATCCCCTGGGCCGTGATCGTGACATCGGCGACCGGGATCTCGACGGAGGGTCCTGCCGAGGCTCCGGCGGACGCGCCGGGCGAGGTTCCGGAACTGGCGCCGGGCGATGCGCCGGCCTCGCCGCCGTTGGCCGTGTCCGTCGGCGGGATGATCCCCGCGTTGATCGCGACGGCGACCGCCACGATGAGGCCCGCCACGGCGACGGAACCGGTGGGCAGGCGGGGTTCCGGCCCGTTGTCGAGATGGCCCGTGCGATCGGCCTCGACCGTCGCGACGTACTCGCGACGGGCGTCACGCAGCCAGCCGATGAGCGCACCCGCCAGCACGACGATACCGGCGACGAGCAGGGCGCCCCCGAACACGAGCCCGAAGAACAGCACGCTCGCGGCCGCGGCGACGAGCAGCGGTCGAAACGAGGGGCCGGGCATGTGCACGCCCGGCGGCGGTCCGTCATGGGCGACGGCCGGCAGGGTCTCGACCGTCTCCTCGACATGCTCGTAGTCGCGCATCCCTTCGCGCAACCAGTAGAGCAGCGTCGCGATGAGCGCACCGGCTCCCAGCACGAGTGCCCAGCCACCCATCACGACGCCCAGGAACAGCAGGAATGCGCCGACCGCGGCGAACAGCGGGGCCAGCGACGGGCCGGGCATGTGGATGCCGGCCGGCGGGCGCGGTTCGATGCGACCCTTGCCACGACGTCTCGGACCGACCGAAAGCCAGCGTCGTCCAACCCAGATGATGAACAGTGCGACGACCCCCGCCAGGGCCACCGGGAGGAGGCCGATGAGCCCGCCCCAATCCGGCATGACCAGCCGGCTGGTCAGGTCGAGGATGCCGTTCCAGGCGCTCTGGATCGCCTCCCAGAGGGGCTCCATCCGCTCGCTCCGTGCCCGCTCGACCGTGCGTCAGTCGTGCGGCGTGCCGGAGGCCAGCACGTAGGCCATGAAGGCCATCGCGATGCCCAGGGCCGCCAGCATGGTCGCCCCGGCGTAGTCGACCGTCCCACCGAGGTACGTCGGCGCCAGGACGTACGCCACGTCGATGGCGATGAAGATCAGGCCGAGCAGGGCAGCATTTCGCGGGTGGCGCAGCAGGTGCACGGTCAGCCCCCTCCCTGCGTGCCGGGCAGGAGGTACAGCGTTGTGAACAGAGCGATCCAGACGACATCCACGAAGTGCCAGTAGAGCGAGGCCGCTTCGACGGCGTCGTGGTGGCGCGCCGAGAACTGCCCCACCATACCGCGATAGAGCACCACGCTCAGCATGATCACGCCACCCAGCACGTGGGCGCCGTGGAAACCGGTCATGGTGTAGAAGGTGGTGCCGTAGATGCCGGAGTCGAGGGTGAGGCCCTCGGTCCAGAGCACGATGTAGTCGGTCCCCTGGATGATCAGGAACACGATGCCCAGTGCCAGGGTCACGGTCAGGTTGCGCACGAACCCCGCCCGGTCGTCCCGTCGGATCGCCCACACCGCGAACTGGCAGGTGAACGAGCTGAGCACGAGGATCGCCGTGGCCGGCCCGGCCAGCGGGAGCACGTGGAGGAAGTCCTGGTAGCCCGCCGGCGGCCACTCGGGCGCCGCTGCCCGGACATTGAAGTACGCGGCGAACAGCCCGGCGAAGAACATGACCTCTGAGACGAGGAAGAGCAGCATCCCCAACACGGGATTGCTGATCCCGCCACGGGCGTCATGGGCGAGCCCGGACACCGGGCTGTGTTCGACCGGCGTCAGGGCCTGGCTATCGGCGGTCACGTCGTCGCTTCCTCGTACCTGGTCAGGTGATCCGGCTCAGTGGCCGGTCGCGGCGCCGTGCCGCGCGTCGAATACCGGGCGCTCCGACCGGATCTCCGGCAGGTGGTCGAAGTTGTAGGGCGGTGGCGGCGAGGTGGTCGCCCATTCGAGCGTGTTCGCCTCCCATGGATCGTCGCCGGCGGGCTTGCCGTTGCGCAGCGAGATGAAGACGTTGAACAGGAAGGGCAGCAGCCCGATGGCGATGATGAACCCGCCGATCGTGGCGACCAGGTTGAGGTCGGTCCAGCCGGCGCTGCTGCTGTAGTCGGCGATCCGGCGTGGCATCCCCGACAGGCCGAGCTGGTGCATCGGGAAGAAGGTCAGGTTGAAGCCGATGAACAGGAGCACGAACTGGACCTTGCCGAGCGTCTCGTTGAGCATCCGGCCGGTCATCTTGGGGAACCAGTAGAAGATGCCGGCGAACACCGCGAACACCGAGCCGCCGAACAGCACGTAGTGGATGTGGGCCACCACGTAGTACGTGTCGTGGAGCGCGAAGTCGACCGGCACCGCCGCGTGGAAGGCGCCGTTGATCCCGCCGATCAGGAACATCGTCAGGAATCCCAGCGAGTAGATGAGCGGCGTCTGGAAGGTCAGCTGGCCTTTGTACATCGTGGCGATCCAGTTGAACATCTTCACCCCGGTGGGCACCGCGATGAGGAAGGTCATCAGGCTGAAGAACGGCAGGAACACCTGCCCGGTCGTGAACATGTGGTGCGCCCACACGGAGAAGCCAAGGGCGCCGATCGCTGCCGTGGCGAAGATGAAGGCCTTGTAGCCGAACAAGGGCTTGCGGCTGAAGACCGGTAGCACCTCGCTGATGATCCCCATCGCCGGCAGGATCATGATGTAGACAGCGGGGTGCGAGTAGAACCAGAAGATGTTCTGCCAGAGGACGACGACGCCACCGCTGGCCGGGTCGAAGAAGCCGCCGCCGTAGTTGCGGTCGATGAACAGCATCATCAGGCCGCTCGTGAGCACCGGGGTGGCGAGCAGCACGAGCACGCTCGTGACCAGCATCGTCCAGACCATGATCGGCATCCGGAAGAGCGTCATCCCCGGCGCCCGCATCTTGAAGATCGTGGCGATGAAGTTGACGGCGCCGAGGATCGAGCTCGTCCCGATCAGGGTGACGGCCATCAGCCACAGGTCGGTGCCCGAGCCGGGGTTGAATGCCGCGCCCGAGAGCGGCGGGTACTCGGTCCAGCCGGACTGGGCGGCCCCACCGCCGACCAGGAAGCCCGAGCAGATCAGGATGCCGCCCAGCGGCAGCATCCAGAAGCTCAGGGCGTTGATGCGCGGGAACGCCATGTCCGGCGCCCCGATCATCAGCGGGACGGCGTAGTTGCCGAAGCCGGCCAGCATCGGGATCACGAACAGGAACAGCATCGCCGAGGCGTGCATCGTGAACAGCTGGTTGTAGGTCGACTCGTCCATGAACTGCAGGCCCGGCTGGGCCAGCTCGGCACGCACCCCGAGCGCCAGGAGCCCGCCGATGAAGAAGAAGATGAACGAGTTGATGACGTACATGATCCCGATCTTCTTGTGATCGGTCGTCGTCAGCCAGTCGTAGAGGGCGCTCCGGGTCCGGTAGCGGGGAGCGGCGTGATCGAGCGCGGTCGTGGCCATCGAAGCTCCCTACTTGACCGTGAGGGTGCCGGTCATGTTCGGATGGACCGTGCAGAGGAACGTGTAGCTGCCGGCCGGCAGGGCCGGCACCGCGTACGTGCGGCTGTCAACACCCGGGAAGATCTCGCCCGTGAACGCCTCCGTGCCGGACGCGTCGCGGATGGCAACGTTGTGGGTGACGCCGGCGTCGTTGTTGCTGAACTTGATCGCGAACGGCTCATCCGCCGGCGCTTCGAGCGTCGTCTTGTCGTAGGCGATTTCCTTGGCGGACAGCTCGAGCACGACCCCCGTCGGCGCGCCCGAAGCGGCCGGTGACGGTTTGGCGCTCTGGGCATCGATCTGGGCCTGCAGCCACGCGTCGAACTCCTTCGGCTCGAGCGCCCTGACGGTGAACTGCATGGCCCAGTGCTGCGCGCCGCACAGCTCGGCGCATTGACCCTTGAAGGTGGCGCCCTCCGGGCCCGGAGGGACCATCGCCGGGTCCACGTTGAAGTCGAAGACGTTCAGCTTGCCCGGCACAACGTCGCGCTTGAACAGGAACTGCGGGACGTAGAAGGCGTGGATGACGTCCGGGCTGTAGAGGGCAAGATGGACGGTCCGCCCGGCGGGCACGACCATCTCGGGCGTGAGCTGATCGTAGACCACCGTCTGGTTGTCGTCGGACGAGATGTACTGGAACGTCCACTGGAATCGAGCCGCGGTCGCCTGGATGCGGACCTCGCCCGGCGACGCCTCCCTGGCATCGACCACGTTGAGGGTCTGCCAGGAGAGCACGAAGAGCAGCGCGACGATGGCCGTCGGGATGGCGGTCCAGAGGATCTCGAGGGCGTTGTTGCCGTGGATCTGGGGGGGCAGCTCGGTGTCGGTCGGCTTGCGGCGGTAGCGCACGACCGCGAACACGATCAACCCCTCGACCAGGATGAAGACGAACGCCGCGATGATGAATACGAGGGTGTACAGGTCGTGGGTCCGGCGGCCCTGCTCGGTCGTCGCGACCGGTGGGAAGAACGACGCCCAGACGTTTGCCAGCTGATCCGAGATCTGCGAAGGATAGTCGGCTGCCGGGGTCCCGGCGGGGACCTGCAGGACGAGGATCCCCAGGAAGACCGCGGCCGTGGCGACCGCGGAGATCAGGAGGACGAGGGCGGGCGAGGGGCCTGACCGGCGGGGGGTCGTCATCGAGTCCTCTTCGAGCGTCGTTCCAGGCAGGCCGGCGCCCAAGAGGGGGACGCGACCGGCGAGGCCAACGAGAAGGTCCGTCGGGGACGCGGACGGACGCCGCGCATCATAGCCGAGCAAAGGATAGTGCGTCACTACTCTATGCGCGGATGCGCATCCGGCGGAACATCGGCGCGGCCTGCCAGGCCGCGCCGCGGGCGTTGCACCCCCGACGCGAGGGGCGTTCTCGCGACGACGGGCGTTCTCGCGACGACGGGCGTTCTCGCGACGACGGGCGTTCTCGCGACGAGCGACGGCCGCGCGGCGGGCACTGGCCACGCGGCGGCCTTCGCTCAAGAGCCGCTCCCGGACGGCGCCGATCGGACCCGGGCTTCTCCCGCAGTGATCGCGAGCGGGTCGCGGGTTCGAGTCCGTCCGCTACCGGGCCGGCGGTGTCAACGCGTAGAGGTCCGGGCTGTTCTCATAGCCGCGGGCGTCCTGGCGCAGTACCTGCTGGCGTACCCGCGCCAGCTCCTGGGCGCTGATCTGCTCGAGCTGCACCAGCTCGAGCACCTCCTGCTCATCCTCGCGAGCTCCGGCCCAGCCAACGCGAACGTTGCCCACGTCGACCGCGTAGTACTTGAGCTGGTGCGCGTCCGGCTCGTCGCGATTGAATTCGTCGATGACGAGGACATCCTCGTAGCAGTCGAGCGGCACGCACGTGACCGAGCCCGTCTCGAAGACCCTGGCCCGGTCGGTCCAATCGACGGCCGGCCCCCAGCCCTGCGAGTAGCTCGGCCCGAACACCGCAGGCGCAGCCTTCATCACGATCCCGGCATTGGCGTCCTCGTAGCCGTGGATCCAGATGGGCGTCTCGACGAGGACCCCGTTCTCGTAGGACTCGGGGTACTGGCCCAGGTGCCACACGGTGCCGTCGTCAGCCTGTGCCCAGAACACCAGCTCGGCCTCGACGAGCTCGTCCGCGTCGTAGTCCAGCTCATATCCGACCACGGCCCGAACGCCGGCGATCGTCTTCACGACATCGCTGACGACGAGGACCACCCGCCGCGGGATCCGGATGCCGTCGACGGTGGCCGACCCTTCGTGTACCCACCGAGTGCCGGGGGTGAGAGGCAGCCACCGGTTCGTGATGACCGTCGGCTCGCCGAACTCGGTCGGGTCGAAGTCCTCGGTCAGTGATTCCGTCGCGACCGGCGTGGGTGTGCTTCTCTGAGGCGGATCCACCGTGGTCTCCGGGGTCGCCGTCATGGTGGGAGTCCCCGTGGCGCCGGCCACGGCGGACGAGGCCGCGGGCGACCCGGTCGGCGAGACCGAAGGTTCGGCCGACACGCAGGCCAGTGAGATGAGCGATATCGCCGCCAGGGCGGCGACGAGACGATACCGATCCATCAGGCCTCCTCCGTGATGAGGCGGTCGGGGACGGGGGGGCCGCCCGGGCTCGTCCGGCCTTCGTCCACCCGCCCGAAGCGCAGATAGAGGGACGGGGTCACGAAGAGGTTGAGAAGCGTCGAGGTGATCAGGCCTCCCAGGATCACGATCGCCAGCGGATGCTCGATCTCGTGTCCGGGGAGGTCGCCGGCGATCGCCAGCGGCACGAGCGCCAGTCCCGTCGCGAGGGCCGTCATGAGGATCGGCGACAGGCGCTCACGCGCACCGCGGATGACGAGCCCAGATCCGAAGGCCTCACCCTCGTACCGTTCCAGGTGCTGGAAGTGGTTGATCATCATGATCCCGTTGCGGGCCGCGATGCCGAGCACCGTGAAGAACCCGACGAGCGACCCGAGCGAGAGCACGCCGCCTGTCAGCCACGCCGCCAGCACGCCGCCGACCAAGGCGAAGGGCAGCGTCACGAAGGCCAGGAGCGCCAGCCGCGTGTTGCCGAACGACGCCTGCAGGAGGAGGAAGATCCCCGCCGCGGCGACGACGGCGAACAACAGCAGCCGGTCCTGGGCGGCCTGTCGCTCGGCGTATTCGCCGATCAGCTCGGGGTGGAAGCCCTGGGGGAACTCGATGTCGGCGAGAGCGGCCTCGACCTCGCGGACGACCGAACCGAGATCACGTCCAACGACGTTCGCGTCCACATCGATCTTCCGGAAGAGACCCTCGTGCTTGATCGTGTTGGGCGTCGGCACGATGCGGACGTCGGCGACCTCGCCGAGGGGAATCGACCCGCCGGTGGCCTTGTCGATCGGCAGCTGCTCGATCGCGGTCAGGCTCCCGCGCGACTCGGGCGTGCTCCAGACGTGGACGTCGTACGCCTGACCGCCCAGGAAGATGTCGCCGACTTCCTCGCTGGCCACCAGTGCGGATGCCGCCCGTCGGACGTCGCCGGGCTTGATTCCCAGCGGGCCCGCGATGGCCAGGTCCACGTCGACGCCGATCTGGGGGACCTCCACCTGCAGCTCCCGATGCAGATCGACGATCCCCGGAATGGTCGACAGGGCCCGCTCCACCTCCTCCGCCTTGGCGCGGAGCACGTGAAGGTCCGGGCCGAAGATGCGCACCACGATGGCGTCACTCGACCCGGTCAGGACCTCGCGGATGCGCTCCTTGAGGTAGGTCTGGACGTCGCGCCGGATGCCGGGGTAGCCGGCGACGACCTCCTCGATCGCCGAACGGGTCTCGTCGTAGTCGACCGCGGGGTCGACGCTCACCCAGTTCTCGCCGAAATCGATCCCCACGACCTCGTCGGCCAGGAGCGCCTGGCCGATGTGGGAGCCGCAGTTGCGGACGCCCGGGATCGTGCGGAGCTCGATGCAGGCCGCCGTCGAGATCCGCACCTCCTCCTCACGCGAGGTCCCGGGTGCGGTGACCCAGTGCATCAGGAAATCCCGCTCCTTGAAGTCCGGCAGGAGCGACTGGCCGAGCTGCGTCGCGACGAGGAGTCCGGCGACGGTCACGCCCGCGACGGCGGCGAATGCCGGACGCGGCCTGACGATGACCCGGGACACGATCGCCGTGTAGGCGTCCTGCAGACGCCGTGCGACCGGCGAGCCGCCCCGGGCGACCGGCTGGCCGCGGAGGAGGATCAGCGCGAGGGCCGGGGTGACCGTCAGGGCGACGACCAGGGAGGCGAGCACGGCCAGCCCATAGGCGATCGCGAGCGGCTGGAAGAACGCCCCGGAAAGGCCGGCGATGAAGAAGACCGGCACGATCGCCACCACGTCGATGAGGGTCGCGTAGATGATCGCGCCACGGACCTCGACCGAGGCATCGAGGATGACGCTCTCGGTCGGCTTCGGATCCCCCGCCGCACGTGCCAGGCCAAGCCGTCGGGTGATGTTCTCGATGTCGATGATCGCGTCATCGACGACGACCCCGACCGAGATGACAAGACCGGCCAGGATCATCGTGTTGATCGTGACCGCACGGAGGTCCAGCACGAGAACGGCGGCCATCAGCGACAGCGGGATGGCGACCAGGCTGATGAGGGCCGTCCGCCAGTTGTACAGGAACAGGATGAGGATGACGAAGACGAGGACCGAGCCAAGGATGAGCGCGTTCGTCAGGTTGCTGAGGGCTACCTCGATGAACGTCGCCGGGCGGAAGATCTCCGGGTCGATGGCGATGTTCGCCAGGCCCGGTCGAAGCTCCTCGAGGGCTGCTTCCACGCCGCGCGTCGTGTCGAGGGTGTTCGCCCAGGGGAACTTCTCGACGATGAGCATGATGCCGGGCCCGTCGTTGATCACCGCATCGCCCCAGAGCGGCATGTGATCTTCTTTGAGCACGGCGACGGCGGTCAGGGGCACCTCCTTCCCGCCGCGACCCATCAGCGTCACGTGCGCCAGGTCGGCCGGGACGAGGATCGATGGGACATGCCGGATCCCGAGCCGCTGGTTGGCCGTCTCGACCATGCCGCCCGTGCCGATCACGTTCCCCTCGGAGAAGAACAGCACGCCTTCGTCGAGTGCCCGCGCCGTGTCCTCCATCACCTGCTGGATCGACACGCCGTGAGCGGCCAGCGCCTCGGGAACGACCTGGACGTGGAACTGCTTGAGACGCTCGCCCCAGATGGCGACGTTGGCCACGCCCGGGACGCTCAGCAGGCGGGGCCGGATCGTCCAGTACGACATCGCCGACATGTCGATCAGGGACACGTCCTCCGAGGACAGTCCGATCTTCATGACCCGGCTGGTCGCCGACAGTGGCTGCATCATGAAAGGCGGGCTGGCCCAGGTGGGCAGCGTGGGCGTGACGATCGCCACCCGCTCCTGGACGAGCTGGCGGGCGAGCAGCAGGTCGGTCCCCGGCTCGAAGATCATGAGGATCGACGAGAGGCCGGTGACCGAGGTGGACCGGATGATGTCGAGGCCCTCCACGCCTGCCAGCGCCTGCTCCAGCGGGACCGTGACCAGCGATTCGACCTCCTCCGACGTCATGCCGAGCGCGATCGTCTGGATCTCGACCCGCGGCGGCGCGAACTCCGGGAAGACGTCGACGGGCATGCCCTGCACCCGGGTCACGCCGAAGAGCATCATCCCGGCGGCGAGCGCGACGACGATGAACCGGTAGCGCAGGCTTGCCGCGACGATCCGGCGCAACATGGAGGGCCGATCCTCTCCGGGCCGCCTGCGGCGCTCAGTGCCCGCCGCCGACGCCGTGCTCGGCGCCGTACAGCTCGGGTACGCCGACGGTGACGACCAGCATCCCTGCCGGTGGACCGTTGGCCAGGACGGCCAGATCGCCGTCGATCCTCTCGACGGTGATCGGGGCACGGACGAAGACGAGCGCTTCAGGATTCGTGTAGGCCCATGTCGCGCCGTCGGCGTCGTAGACGATCGCCGCGTACGGGATCAGCAGCCGCGAAGCCCCATCGACGAGTTCCTCGACGACCTCGACGGTCTCGATCCCGAGCCGCTCTGCCGCCCTCGGCGAGAGGGTGAGGCGACTCAGTCCAGAGTCCGCCTGCTCCTCGATGACCACGGGCGGGGGGGTTGGCGGCGTATCCGCTACGGACGCCGCACAGGCCGCCAGCATCGCCGCGCCGACAGTCAGGACGATCGATCGAGTGACGATCTTCATGGTGGTCCTTCTCTCTCGGGAACAGGCATCAGGCAGGATGGACGGCCGGGTGCTCGATCGGCTTGGCGATGGGCGCCGCCTCGGCACTGGACCCGGCTAGCAGGTAGACGGCCGGGACGACGACGAGAGTGAGCAGGGTCGATGTCGCGAGGCCGCCGACGACGACCGCGGCCATCGGGCGGACGATCTCCAGGCCGGCGAGGTCGCCCAGCAGGGCGAATGGCGCCATCGCTGCCGCCGTGGACATTGCCGTGAGCACGACGGGCTCGAGTCGATCGTGCGCCCCTCGCTGGATGATCGTCAGGGGGTCGGATTCGTCGGTGCCGCGCTGGAGGCGCTGGCAGTGGACGACGAGCATGATCCCGTTGCGAACGGCGATGCCGAGGACGAGGGCGTAGCCGCCCAATGCCCCGAGGGAGAGACTGGCGCCGCCCACCGCGAAGGCCGCGAGCATGCCGCCCAGGAGCGCCGCCGGCAAGGTCGCGAACAGCATCGCCGCGAGGCGCCAGCTTGAGAGTGCCGCCTGGAGCAGGAGGAACACCCCGATCGCCGCCGCCGCGATGGCGAGGAGCAGTCGCTGCTGGTCGGCCTGTCGCTCGGCCGACACGTCGCGGACCTCGGCGTGGTACTCCAGCGGGAACTCGATCGCGGCCAGGCTGCTTTGCACGTCCGACATGACGGCAGCCTGGTCGCGGCCCTGCACGTACATGGAGACGTCGAGGACCCGCATGACCCCCTCGCGGTCGATGACGGTCGGCGCCGGCGCGATGCGCACGTCGGCCACCTCGGCCAGACGGACCGGGACCCCGCTCGGCGTGTCGAGCAGGAGATCGCCGACGCCGGACGGGCTGTGCCGCAGCTCGGGCCCGCCCCACACGACGACCTCGAACACCTTCTGCTCCTCGAACAGGAACCCCACCTCGATCCCTGACAGGAGACTTGTCGCGGCCCGCCGGATGTCGCCCGGCTTCAGCCTGTGGCTCTCGGCCGCGGCGAGGTCGACCTCGATCTCGATCGTCGGCTCGTCGGCGACACCCTCGACGACGGGATCGACGACGCCGCTGATCTCGGACAGCGCCTGGCGGACCTCCTCGGCCTTTGTCTTCAGGACAGCCAGATCCTGGCCGTAGATCCGGACGACGAAGTCTCGATCGGTATCGGCGAGCACCGCCTCGATGCGCTCTGCGGAGTACGTCACGACCGAGTGCCCGAGGCCCGGGTATCCTCCGACAACCTCTTCCACAGCGGCCAGCGTGGAGCGGTAGTCGGCCTCGGGATCCATGCCGACCCAGAGCTCGCCGGCGTTCGTGTTGACGACCCGGTCGGCCGTGATCGCGCGCCCGACCTGGCCGCCGACACTCCGGACACCGGGGACTGCGCGCAGCTCGGCGCCCGCCCGCGCCAGGATCCGGTTCATCTCGGTGCGCGACGTGGACGGAGGGCCCTCCCACCGGACGAGGAAGTCCCGCTCATGGAACTGGGGCAGCGGCGATCGGCCGAGGTCCGGCACGGTCCAGGCGGCCACCAGCACGATGCCGAGCGCGATCGCGGCCGCGCCGGCGACGATCGCGCGGGCGTGTCGCGCGACGCCCGACAGGAGGACTTCGTAGCCCGCCGTCAGCCGGACACCCAGCGGGGAGAGTGGTCGGCCGTCCTCGGGGGAGCGCGTCACCAGCAGCCAGAGGAGCGCTGGGGCGACGGTCAGCGCCACGATGCCCGACACGATCACCGCCAGCACGTAGGCGAGAGCCACCTCTGGCAGGAACGCGGCTGCAGTGCCGGCCACGAACGCAGCTGGCAGCACGACGAGCACGATGATGATGTTGCCGTAGACGGAGGCGCTGCGATCCTCGGCGATCGCGTCGACGATGATCTCGGCCCGGGAGCGGGTCATATCCTCGTTGCGGCGCTGGCGGAACCGTCGCACGACGCTGTCGGCGCCGATCACGATGTCGTCGACGATGATGCCGATCGCCAGCACGAGTCCGGCAACGGTCATCGCGTTGATCGTCGCCCCCAGGACGTAGAGGACGAGACCTGCCCCAGCCAGCGAGAGGGGGAGCGTCACGACGCTGAGGACCGCTGCGCGCCAATCGAGCAGCAGCCCGAGCAGCAGGGCCACCAGCAGGAAGCCGATCACGATGGCGAGCGCAAGGTTGCCGGTCGCCGATTCGATGAAGCTCGCCGGGCGGAACACGGTCGTATCGACCGTGATACCGGTCAGGCCCGGCTGGAGCGCGGTGAGGGCATCCTCGATCCCTCGTGTCACCTCCAGGGTGTTTGAGTCGGGGAACTTCTCGATGACCAGGAAGAGCCCGGAACCGTCGTCCACCACGGCGTCGCCGATGAGCGGCTGATGGTCCTCGACGATCGTCGCCACGTCGCCGAGGACGACTCCCGGCTTCTCCTCGATGGGGATCCTGGCCATGTCCTCGGGCCCGCGGATCGGCAGGCGGTGCTGGATCCCCAGGCGCTGGTTCGGCGTGTCGATGAAGCCACCGGTCCCCGGCGTCGCGGCCTCGATGAAGGTCAGGGGCGAGACCCACAGGGAGTTGCCCACGGTCTCGATGACCAGCTGCAGGGAGACTCGCTCCTGGCGCAGCCGTCGCGGGTCGACGAGGACCTGGAGCTGGCGATCCCGTTGGCCCCAGATGGAGACGTTCGCGACGCCTGGGACTCCAAGGAGAAGCGGCCTGATCGTCCAGCGAGCCAGGACCGACATGTCGATCAGGGAGACGTCCTCGGACGAGAGCGCGACCATCAGGACGCGGCTCGACGACGCGAGTGGCTGGAGCATGACCGGCGGCTTCGAGACATTCGGGAGGGCGTGAGCCTGGGTGAGGCGTTCGGCCACCATCTGGCGGGCCCGGATCACGTCGGTGCCCGGCTCGAACACGAGGACGATCGAAGAGAGTCCGGGCATCGACTGCGAGCGGATCTCGTCGAGCCAGGCGACCCCATGGAGCAGGTCGGCCTCGAGCGGAACGGTGATGAGCTGCTCGACCTCCTCGGCCGAGAGCCCAAGCGCTTCGGTCTGGACCTCCACGTACGGTGGGGTGAACTCGGGCAGCGCGTCGACGGGCGCCCTGGAGAGCTGCATGGAGCCGAACAGCATCATCGCCGCGGCGGCACCCAGGACAAGGAGCCGGTAGCGCAGGCTCCAGCCGACCACGCCGCGAACCATCGCTCGCCCCCTCTCCGCAAGCGTGGGCCGGACCCGATGGCCAGCTGCGAGGCCCGGCCCGCCCAACGTCCTCCAGCGGCATCGAAACGTGGGAGCGCGGCCGGAGCAAGTGCCGGATGTCATGAGACGATCGCTCGCCTCGCCCTGGCCGCCTCGGGAGCCCGGTCCAGGGTGGCGGCGCCCGGTGCCGGATCGCACCATCGGCCCGCGACCTCCCCGGGTCTTCCGTGCGACGATGCGGTGGACCATGTCCACCTCGTTCCGGCGACCGTTCGCCGTCGTCGTCGCGCCGCTCGCCGCCCTCGGTCTCGCGCCGGTCGCGCTGGCCCACGGTGGCCCCACCCCACCCGAGCCGACGATCGCCGGTCTCCTCACGGCCTGGTCACTCGACCCGCTCCTGCAGGTGACCGTCATCGTCTCGACGGTGTTCTTCCTCCTGGCGGTTCGACGGGTCGATCGAGCCCATCCCTCCAAGCCGGTGCCGCGCGCGCGGACGGTCGCCTTCCTGGCCGGGATGCTGGCCATCGAGGTCGCGCTCCAGTCCGGCATCGAGCGCTACGACACGACGCTGTTCTCGGTGCACATGGTCCAGCACATGCTGCTGACGATGGTCGCCGCGCCGCTCATCGTGCTCAGCGCGCCGATCACGCTCATCCTCCGCGTCGCGACCCCGGCGGAACGCCGCCGCTGGGTCCTGCCGGTGCTGCACAGCCGGGTCGTCAGGGTGATCGGTCACCCGGCCGTCGCGTGGCTCCTGTTCACCGCGGTGATGTGGGGCAGCCACTTCACGCCGCTGTTCGACGCCGCCCTCGAGAACGAATGGCTGCACGACGGGGAGCACCTGCTCTACCTCGCGGTAGGGCTGCTGTTCTGGTGGCCAGTCGTCGGATTCGACCCGAGCCCCTACCGGATGTCGTACCCGGCCCGCATCATGTACCTCTTCCTCCAGATGCCCCAGAACACCTTCCTGGCCCTGGCCATCTACTCGGCGACGGCGCCGCTCTACCCTCACTACGTCACGACCGGGCGGCTCTGGGGCCCCGATCCGCTCGTGGACCAGCAGGCGGCCGGCGCGATCATGTGGGTCTGGGGCGACCTCACGTTCCTGCTCGCGTTGCTCCTGATCATCGCCGCCTGGATGCGCGACGAGGAGGCACGGACCCGGCGTCAGGAGGCACGGATCGACGCCGAGCGAGCCGCTCTCCGCGAGCGCGAAGCCACGCTCGCCGACCGCCTCGCCAGCGAGGCATCGAACAGCTCAGAGACCGTCGCATAGCGGCACGCGCGCGGTCGTGGAGGGCCCGACACCCGAGCGGCCGCCCACCGGCTCCGGAGGCAGCGCGGATCCCCGAACGGCCGGCCCGGCTCCGAAGGCGGCCCGGCGCGAGCACTCGTTCGAGGGTCCGGCCTCAGCCGCGAGGCGGCACCGGCGCCTCGAGATAGGCGCGATAGCGCTCCGGGTCGACGTTGCCGCCCGACACGACCGCCACCACCGGGCCGGCGAGCCCGGCGACACCGATCGCCGCCGCGTGGAAGGCCAGCGCGGCCACGGTCAGTGCGCCCGATGGCTCGACGACCAGCCGGCTCTCCTCGGCCGCCAGGCGGACGCCGGCCGCGATCTCGTCCTCGGACACGGTGACGATGTCGTCGAGCAGCGTGGTGAGATGGGCGAAGGTCCGCTGGCCGAGCGATTGGGTGCGCGTCCCGTCCGCGATCGTCCGCGACACGAGCTCGGCCGGCCACTCCACGATGTGACCGGCGAGGAACGATGCCCTCGCGTCCGCGGCGAGCTCAGGTTCGACGCCCACGATGCGCGCCGCTGGATGGAGCGCCCGGACGGCCGCCGCGACGCCGCTCGCCAGCCCACCGCCCCCCACCGGCACGAGCACGGCGGCCAGGTTCGGCAGCGCCTCGGCGATCTCCAGGCCGCAGGTCCCCTGTCCGGCGATGATGCGGTCGTCGTCATAGGGCGGGATCATCGCCAGGCTACGTTCGGCGGCCAGCTGCTCGGCCACGAGCCGGCGTTCCTCGCTCGCCGGCCCGACGGTCACGATCTCGGCACCGTCGGCTGCGACGCGGGCGCGTTTGATCGCCGGAGCGTCGTCGGGCATGACCACGACGGCCGGTGCCCCGAGGAGGCGAGCGGCCCGGGCGACGCCCTGCGCGTGGTTGCCACTCGAGTAGGTGATGACGCCGCGTGCCCGGGCGGCCCCATCGAGCGAGGCCACGGCGACATACGCCCCGCGCAGCTTGAACGCGCCGATCGGCTGGAGCGATTCGGCCTTCAGCAGCCATCGTCGACCGGGCGGACCGAACGGGACGAGCGGGGTCCGGGTCGCGACTCCCTCGAGCGTGCGGGCGGCGTCCCGTATCCGCTCCAGGCCAACGAGCGTCCCGGCGGTCACCCCGTCGACGGACACTCCGACCTCAGCGCGCCCGACCCAGCGTCCGCTGGCAGTCGATGCAATGGGCGGCCCAGGGCAGCGCGTCGAGCCGCTCCGCGGCGATCGGCTGGTGGCAGCTCGTGCAAGCGCCATAGGTGCCGGCTTCCAGGCGGGCCAGGGCGGCATCGATGTCGGCCAGCGCCCGCTCCGACCGATCTCGCAGCGCCAGGTCGCGCTGCTGCTCGAACACATGGCTGGCCGCCGCGGCCTGTGACCCGTAGGTCATCTGTCCCGGCGCCTCGACATCCTCGCGGAGCTCGGCCAGGAGCCGGTCGCGCTCTTCGATGAGCGCTGTGCGACGGATCCCGAGCGTCTGGTCGTCCATGGCGTCCGATGCTACGCCGTAGCGTCCATCCCCGGGCGGCGCGCCCGCACCGCATGGCATCCGGGGCTCCGGACGGTATGCTCCGGGGAGTTCCCACGGAGCGCGCTGGAGGCAAGACGATGGCGATCGAGATCGACCCGGTCTGCGGCATGGAGGTCGACACCTCGACCTCGCAGCTCTCGCACGAGCACGAGGGCAAGACGTACTGGTTCTGCGGCAAGGGCTGCCTGCTCGAGTTCAAGGACGACCCGGAGAAGTACCTCGACCCGGAGTACAAGCCCTCGATGTAGCCCGCGGCCGCGCCGCTTCTCTCGGGTTGATCCGCCGATAAGTCGCTGGTAAGGGCTGACCGCCAGATTCGTCGGTCCATGGCGGTCTCGATCGGGCACTCCTCGGAGGGATCGGCCGCCCCCAAGCCGGCCGCGGGCCGGCCGGAGGTGCCGCGTGCCTGCCCTGCATCGTACCGTCGCTCGCTATCGATCGGTCATCGGGCTTCTCGCGCTCGCCGCTGCGGGCCTGGCGCTCGAGGCCGGGCGTCGCTGGTGCTGAGAGCCGGCGTCGCCGTCGGTATCGCCGCAGCGATCGGCGTCAGGCTGCGGTTCGCGCCGACCTAGCCTCGTGCGCCCGCGACCGACCCTGCGTCGGACGTGACGCGCGAGGCGACGTAGACGGGGATGACCGACAGGGCGATCGCGACGAGCCCAGCGACGTTGACCAGCGGCGTCTGGTTCGCGAGCCGGAAGCTCTGGAAGATCCAGATCGGCAGCGTCTTGACGCCGCCGGCGGTGAAGATCGTCACGATCACCTCGTCGAACGACAGGGCAAACGCGAGCAGGCCGCCGGCCAGCATCGCGGACCGGAGGGCCGGGAACGTCACGAACCGGAAGGTCTGGAGCGAGTGCGCGCCGAGGTCGGCGGACGCTTCCTCGAACGAGCTCGAGGTCCGTCGCAGGCGGGCGATCGTGTTGTTGTAGACGAGCACGACGCAGAACGTCGCGTGGCTCACGATGATGCTCACCATCCCGAGCGGGAACCCGAGCGTCCCGAACGTCGTGCTCAGCGCCATCCCGGTCACGACACCCGGCAGGGCGATCGGGAAGATTACCGCGAACGAGATCACCTCGCGACCAAAGAACCGGTAGCGGGCGACCGCCATCGAGGCGAGCGTGCCGAGCAGGACCGCGATGACCGAGGCGAAGATCGCGACGGTGAGCGACGTTGCGAAGGCCTGCTGGAGGCCGGTGTTCCGGGCGGCCTCGGCGAACCAGTCGAGGGTGAACCCGGACGGCGGCCAGGCGTTCGTCCCGCGCTCGTTGAAGGCGTACAGGACCACGAGCGTCAGGGGCAGGTAGATGAACATCAGGGTCACGGCCGTCGCGATCCGCAGGGCGATCCGGGTTCCGCGGCCTTCCATCAGAGTGCCTCGAACGCGCCGAGCCGCCGGGCGACCAGGAGGTAGAGGAGCATGATCGCGAGCGGGACGAGGGAGTAGGCCGCCGCGAGCGGCAGGTTCTGGGCCTGGTTGACCTGGATGACGTTGCCGATGAACTGCACGTTCGAGACCGTGTTCGGGACGATGTAGTCGCCGAGCGTCAGGCTGAACGTGAAGATCGACCCGGCGACGACGGCCGGGAACGCGAGCGGCAGGATGACCCGCCGGAACGTCGTCCAGGCGTGGCCGCCGAGGTCAGACGACGCCTCGAGCAGGGAACCCGGGATCCGCTCGAGGCCGGCGTAGATCGGCAGGATCATGTAGGGCAGCCAGAGATAGACGAACGTGATCCAGACCGGGGCCTCGCCGGTCAGGCCGGGCCCGCTCAGGCCAAGGGGCTCGAGGAGCGAGTTCAGGACGCCGTCCTCGGACAGGATGATCCGCCACGAGTAAGCCTTGATGAGGTAGCTCGCCCAGAGCGGCATGAGGACCGCGACGACGAGGACCCCCCGTTTCCTGGGCGACGCGATGCGGGCGAGGTAGTAGGCGATGGGGAAGGCGATCAGCGCACAGGTCACGGTGACGAGGGCGGCCATCCCCACGGTCCGGAGCGTCACCACCCGGTAGACGTCGGTGGTGGCGATCTTGACGAAGTTGTCGAGCGTTAACTCCCGGACGATGAGGCTGGTGAACGGATCCTTCGTCCAGAACGCGTTGACGAACAGGATCAGGAGCGACCCGAAGTAGACGATGATCAGCCCGCCGACCGGCAGGCTGATCAGCAGCAGCAGGCGGACCCGGTCATGCCGGTGAAGCCAGCTCGTCAGGCGCCGAACGGCGCTCGGCGCAGGCTGCGGGATCGGGGGAGCTGCGGTCGTCATCGCGTCGTCTTCTGAGCGGAGACGAGGAGGCCCGGGATCGCCGTGCGGCAGACCCCGGGCCGGGCATCCATCGTCGTGGTGGGCGTCCTAGCCCTTGATCTCGGTCCAGGCGTTGATCCAATCGTCGAAGCCCTTGCAGGTCGCGTCGGTCCGGCCGTCGACGCAGGTCGTCTCCGGGGTCTGCCAGTACCAGACGTCCTGCCAGAAGGCGTCGTCGTTGGCGTGGAAGATGTCGCAGTGGTTCGGGTCGGCGGTGAGGGCGCAGGACTTGCTGTTCCCCGGGGCCTCGCCGAACCACTCGGCGATAGCGGCGTTGGTCTCCGGCGAGACCAGGTGATTGACGAAGGCGTAGGCGCAGTCGACGTTCTTCGTCTTGGAGTTGATCATCCAGGTGTCGGACCAGCCGGTAGCGCCCTCCTTGGGCTTCACGACGTCGACCGGCACGGGCGTGTCCTCGGCCTGGAGAAGGTTCGTGATGACCTGCCAGGTCGTCCCGAGTGACACGTCACCCGCCCGGAAGGCGTCCATCTGCTTCAGGTAGTCGGTCCAGTACTGGCCGACGAGTGGTTTCTGCTGCTTCAGGAGGTCGACCGCCGCCTGGAACTGCGTGTCGTCGAGGGCGTACGGGTTCTTGATGTTGAGGTCGGGCTTGGTGGCCATGAGATAGACGGCGGCGTCGGCGATGTACACCGGGGCGTCGTAGATCGACACCTTGCCCTTGTACGGCGAGTCGGCCTCGAACATCACCGACCAGCTGTCGGGTGCCGGCGAGACCTGGTCGGTCCGCCGCATCAGGAGATTCGATCCGCGGCCGTGCGGGATGCCGTAGTGGACGCCGTCGACGGTGTTGTACGGCTGGTCCTTCAGCGCTGGGAAGATGTCGGCGTAGTTCGGGACGAGGTCGACGTTGACCGGCTGGACGTAGCCGGCACGGACGAGGCGAAGGCTCGCGTCGCCCGAGGCGGAGATGACGTCGAACTGCTCCGGATTGGTCGTGAACAGGCTGTAGGCCTCGTCGGAGGTGCCGAATGTCTGGACGGTGACGTCGCAGCCGGTCTCTGTCTCGAACGGGGTCACCCAGTCGACGTCCGGGTCGTAGGAGCCATCCTCGACGTAACCCGGCCAGGCGAGCACGTTGATCTTCTGTCCCTCTGTGGCGCCAAGGCTGGCGATGGGCGTGGGCCCCGCGCTCGGCTCGGGCGTGGATCCGCTGCTGCACGCGGCAACGACGAGCGCCGCCGTCGCCGCGATTGTCGCGATCCGGCCGATCTTCATGGTCCGGTGTCCCTCCTCCAGGATGCTCATGCCTCGCCGGTGATGGCGAGGCAGTGTTGCCGTTGCCAGATGAGCCGGACCGACCGGCCCCGCGTGTCGAGCGCTTCGCTCGAAGAGGTGTGCAGGTTCTGCTGGGTCACGACGAGCTCGGCGCCCGCCTCCAGCGCCACGACATAACGGGTGTCGGGCCCGACGTACACGACATCCCGGATCCGCCCGGCCGCAGCGATCTCGTCGGGTCCCGGCTCGGCGTCGGCCGGGGCGAGGCGGATCTTCTCTGGGCGGACCGTGAAGGTGCCGGGTCGCCCTACGATGGTTGCCGCGACGTCGCCCGAGAGCAGGTTGGACGTTCCCACGAAGCCCGCGACGAAACGGGTGGCAGGCCGCTCGTAGACCTCGGCGGGCGCTCCCACCTGCTGGATCCGTCCCGCGTTGAACACGGCCAGGCGGTCGCTCATCGTCAGCGCCTCCTGCTGGTCGTGGGTCACGTAGATGAAGGTGATCCCGACCTCCTGCTGGATCCGTTTCAGCTCGATCTGCATCTCCTCGCGGAGCTTCAGGTCGAGCGCACCCAGCGGCTCGTCGAGGAGCAGGACGCGCGGTCGGTTGACGAGCGCGCGCGCGAGCGCGACGCGCTGGCGCTGACCGCCGGACAGCTGCGACGGCTTGCGGTCCTCGTAGCCGTCCAGGCGGACCATCCGGAGGGCATCGGTGACGCGCGTTCGCCGCTCGTCCTTCGGCACCTTGCGGACCATCAGCCCGTAGCCGACGTTGTCGCCGACGGTCATGTGCGGGAACAGCGCGTAGTCCTGGAACACGGTGTTGACGTCGCGATCGAAGGGCGCCAGGCCGGTGACGTCCCGGCCGTGGAGCTCCACCCGGCCCGCGGTCGGGATCTCGAAGCCGGCGATCATGCGGAGCGTGGTCGTCTTGCCCGAGCCGGACGGGCCGAGCATCGAGAAGAACTCGCCGTCGGCGATGTCCAGGTCGATCCCCGCGACCGCCGCCACGTCGCCGTAGCGTTTTACCAGGCCGACGAGCCGGACGGACGGCATCGTCGGATCGGGCGCGATGGGTAACGGGTCAAGGGTCGGGGCTGTCAACCGGGCTCCTCGCGGCTGTACCGAGCCGTGGCGTAGGGCGACCGATCGTCCGATCTCGTCCCCTCGCCCGACGCTTCTGTGTCGCACCCAAGCGTGGCGTCCCCTGCGCTGCTCGCGTGGAGGCGGGCAATGTCACCCGCCCGCGGCTCAGATGTCAAGCGATATCGCCCGTTCGCCGGTCCCAGGCCGTAGACTCCCGGCCCATGCGACGATCCCTCGGCGCCCTTGCCTCGCCCGCGATGCTGGCCTCGGCCGTTGCCCTGGTCGTCTTCGGCTGCGGGGCCGGTCCGGCCCCGGCGACGCCCCTGCCGAGCGCGGGGTCCGCTGCCCGACCGCGCGAGGTCAATCTCGTGATGCGCGACTACTCGTTCACGCCTGATCCGATCGACCTCATCCCGGGCGAGACCGTCCGGCTCCAGGTGGTCAATGCCGGGCTCGACTGGCACGAGGCGGTCCTCGGCGACCAGGCCGTCCAGGACGCCTGGGAGATCGCCGAGGCGGCGACCGTCGGGGCCCCGCCGGGCCCGACTCCGGCCGTGAGCGTGCCGGCCGATCTGGCGGGCCTGCGCGTCGTCGTTCCGTCTGGTGGCCGGGCCGACGTCGTCTGGACCGTGCCATCCTCCGCATCCGGGGTGACGCGGCTGTTCGTCGGCTGCCACATCCCGGGTCACTACGCCCGGGGCATGAGGGCCGCCGTCCGCGTGCCGGAGGGCGGTCCAGCCGGGCCTTCGTAGCTGGACCCGGCCATCGTGCAGACGGCCGCCCAAGGCCAGGGCGCTTGGTGCTACGCTCATGGCGCCCCGCCGCAGTGGCCCCCGGGGCGTTCGTGACCCGGTGAGGTTCCGAGGAGAGCTACGAAATGACCTACGTCATCGCCGAGCCGTGCGTCGATGTGATGGACCAGTCGTGCGTCGCGGTGTGCCCGGTGGATTGCATCCACTTCGATGAGGGCACCGACCGAACCCTCTACATCGACCCGAACGAGTGCATCGACTGCGGCGCCTGCGAGCCGGAATGCCCGGTCAACGCGATCTTCCCGGAGGAGTCGCTGCCGCCCGAATGGGCCGGCTACACCCCGGTGAACGCCGTCTGGTTCACCGACAAGGAAGCGGCGCGGGCGATGCTCGAGGAGCTCAAGCCCGCCGTCTGACGACCGCCCGCACGAGGGTCGTATCCGGCCCAGCCAGACGCCCGGTCAGTCTGACCGGGCGTCGTCACGTCCGACGACGACCCGGCGCCGCTGGACGTCGAGGTCCGGGGCCGTCGTCGACCGATCCCGACCCGGGTAATGGCCGGGTGAGCGAGCCCGGCTAGACTCCGCCCATGCGCATCGTGTCGCTCTCGCCGGCGGCCACCGAGATCGCCCAGGCCATCGGGCTCGGCCGCCGGCTGGTCGGCATCTCGCACGACAGCGACTGGCCGCCCGAGGTCGGGGCAAAGCAGGTCGTCACCCGCCCGACGGTGCGCCTCGTCGGCCTGCGGAGCCGAACGGTGCATCGCCGGGTCGTGGCTGCGATGGAGACCGGCAGCCCGCTGGTCGCCCTCGACGAAGCCGCCCTCGCCGGCCTCCGGCCGGACCTGATCCTCGCCCACGATCTTGGCGACGGGCGCTCCATCTCGCCGCGTCGGGCGCGCGAGGCGGTCGGTCGCCTCGGTCTCGACAGCGCCGTGGTCGGCCTCGATCCGACGAGCATCGAGGGGGTCTTCCACTCGATCAGCACGGTGGGCGCGATGGCCGGTGCCGAGGCCGCCGCGATGCGGCTGGTGGAGCGGATGCGTGGCCGCCTGGGGCGCATCGAGCGCAAGGTGGAGAAGCGCCGCGACATGGGCCGCCGACCGGTACGCGTGGTCGCGCTCGAATGGCTCGATCCCCCCTTCGCCGCGGGCCTCTGGGTGCCCGAGCAGGTCCGCCGAGCGGGCGGCTGGGATCTCCTGGGCCGCGACAACGAGCGACCGGGCCAGACGAGCTGGTCGGCGGTGCGCGAGGTGGATCCCGAGATGCTCGTGCTCATGCCATCGGGCCTCGGCGTCAATGAGGCGGTTGCAGAGTGGGCGCGGACCCGCCGACCTCGTGCTTGGGCGCGGCTGGAGGCGGTCGGCCGCGGCCAGGTCTTCGTCGTCGACGGGAAGGCGTACTTCGGTCGGCCGGGTCCGCGCGTTGTGGACGGCATCTCGATGTTGGCCGAGATCTTCGACCCGGACGCGTTCGTCGACGTCTCGCCGGTCGCGGCCTGGACGCCGGTCGAGTAGGCGACCCGGCGAGTCCATGCCATTCCGGGCGACCTTCTCCTGCCTGTGGTGCGGGGCGCCGCATGCGGTCCGCGGCGGCGGCGATGTGGAGGGCTGGGCACAGGTCTGCCCGACCTGCCTCGGTCGGGCGGGCGACAACGAGTTCCTGCGCTTCCGCCTCCGTGCCGCGCTGGAAGAGCGTGGCCGGGCTCGGGGCGCGCCGCCAGCGAGACAACCCGCCGGCCCGGCCCCGAGCGACGACTGGTACCTCCGACGGGGCGTTCACGCCACGGGCGCGATCGAGGATGCGCGGTGGGCGGCCGACCTGGACGCGGCTACGCTCTGGCTCGACGCGCAGGCGCTTCCCGGCGTTCTGGCGGAGCCGGCCGCCGGCGAAGGCTGGTGGTCCCCCCTGTTGGCCGGCAAGGGTGAGCTCTGGGCGTACGACGCCGACGGCGCAGCGCTCGATCGCGCGCGGACGAGACTCCTCGCCCACGGTCTCCGTGCGCATCTTCACGAGCGCGATCCCTGGGCCGAGCCGGAGCGCCCAGTCGACGTCCTCTTCACGGCGTTCTGGCTCGGACGCCTCGGTACGGCCGACGTGCCCGACTGGCTCGCGCTCGCCGGACGATGGCTGCGTCCCGGCGGCCGCTACGTGCTCCTCGAGCTGGCGGCCGGTGCCGGGCCGGGATCCCAGGCGCCAACCGGGTGCGATCCGGACGAGCTCAGGCGCCTGCTCGGCGATGCCGGGTTCGGCGACGTCGCCCTGGAGGGCGGCGTGCCGATCATCCGAGGGCTCGCCCGCCGGTGATGGCAAGGCCTCGTCGCGGGGCCGCCGCAGTCGCGGCGACGCCGGGGCTGCGGTGGGCGCAGTCCAACCCTTCGCGACGTGCCGCGTCGTCTCGGCGGACGGCCACGGCCGTATACTCCGCCCGATGTCCCCCCTGAGCGAACGAACCATCGCGACGATCGGCTCCGGCATGATGGCCGAGGCCATGATCGGTGGCCTGCTGCGGGCCGGCCTGGTCACGCCTGAGCGCATCGTGGCCAGCCACAAGCGCCCCGAACGGCGCGAGCACCTCGAGGGCGAGTACGGCATCCGAACGGTCTCGTCGAACACCGAAGCCGTCGGCGACGCCGACATCGTGCTGCTCGCGATCAAGCCGCAGATGCTCGCCCGGGTCGGGCGCGAGGTCGGCCCTCACCTCCGCCGCGGCCAGCTCGTCCTGTCGGTGCTGGCCGGGGCGACCACGGCCGCTCTCACCGGCTACCTGGGGCACGACCAGGTCGTCCGCAGCATGCCCAACACGCCGGCCCGCCTGGGTCGCGGCATGACCGTCTGGTACGCGACGCCGGAGACCACGCCGGAGCAGCGGAGCCAGGCCAGGGCGCTCCTCTCGGCGCTCGGCGCCGAGCTCGAGGTCGACGACGAGAAGATGGTGGCGATGGCCACGGCGGTCAGCGGCACGGGTCCGACGTACGTCTTCCTCGTTATGGAGGCTCTCATCGACGCCGCCGTCCACCTCGGTTTCCCCCGCCATATCGCCCACGACCTCGTCATCGAGACGCTCGAGGGCAGCACGTTCTTCGCCAAGCAGAGCGGCCTCCACCCCGCCGAGCTGCGCAACATGGTGACCTCCCCGGGGGGCACGAGCGCGGCCGCCCTCCACGAACTCGAATCCGGACGCCTCCGGACCGTCCTGTCCGAAGCGGTCTGGGCCGCCTATCGGCGGACGGTCGAGCTGGGCGACCAGCTCGAGGCGAACGCCCGCCCCGTCGACCAGGGCTCGACCCCCGCGGCCGACGCGAGCGGTCGTCGGCGCGCCTCTCGGTGACCACGGCGCCGGGATCCGGTTCGAGGGACGATCCCCTGGACCTGCGCCGCGCGCCGCTGGCCGCCCTGCGCGGGATCGACCTGCGCTCGCCGACGCGCGACCTCTGGGCGGACGAGCAGGCGTCGTGGGACCGTTTCGTGGCCTCCTGGGCCGGCCTCGACGATGCTGCCTGGCGACTGCCAGGCGCGGCTCCGTCGGATGCCGGTGGCCCGGACTGGTCGCTGCTCGATCACGTGGCCCACGTGGCCCATTGGCAGGAGCTGGCGATCGACTACGTCGCGCGCGCCGAGGCCACCGGCGAGTGGCCCAGCGACGAGGACTACGACGGCGGCGACTTCGACCGGTACAACGAACGATCCCGCGAGCCCTGGTCGACGTTCGCGCCGGCCGAGGTCCGTGATCGCCTCGCCGCGGGCCACGACCGCCTGCGCTCCGCCGCCCGCCGCCTGCCGCTCGAGGTCATCCGGGGTGACGACGGCTGGGGCTGGGTGTACATGACGCTCCACGGCCACCAGCTGGACCACCTCGGCGTGCTCGAGCCATGGGCCGACCGTTTGCGCGAGCGACAGGCACAGAACGACCCGTTCGTGGCGGATCCGCGGCCATCGACGGGCGATGATCGCGCCGATTCCGACGCGTTCTGGGCTGCCGAGGCGTCCGTGATGGCGATCTGGGACCAGCTCGTCCGCCCGGTGCCGCTCGAGCGCTGGGTGGCCGCCGAGCTGACCCCCGGCTGGACGCTGCGGGACCACGTGGCACACGTGGCGGACTGGTTCGAGGAAGGGGCCACGGCCATCGAGGAGCAGGCGGCGATGGGCGCCTGGCGCGACGGGCCAGCCGAGGGATTCGACGCCTGGAACGAGCGCCAGCTCGACGCCCGTCGCGAGCTGGGCCCTGGCGACGTCGTCGACCGATTCGAGGCGACCTATCGGCGCCTCTCCGACGCGACCCGGTCGATGCCGGCCGCAACCCTGCGGTCGCCCGACGGCTGGTCCTGGGCATACGAATGCCTCCATGGCCACGTCCGGTCCCACCTCGCGATGGTGGGTCCGTGGTGCGCGCGGGTCGGTTGGCCCGCGCCCGACGAGGTCTGAACCGACCCGGCCACTCGTCAGCCCCCAGGGTGGCCCCACGTCGCAGGCGTTCCGCCGATTCGATCCGTTCAAGCAGCTCCTCGCGCGCGAGGGCTTCGCCGTGCTGGGCGTCGCTTCCGCGGCTCGACGGGCTACGGCCGGGCCTTCCGCGTCGCAAACCACGGGGAGTGGGGGCACGCCGATGCCCACGACAGCCCTCGACGCGGCCTACTGGCGCGAGGCACAGGCGTGGTGCCCGATGGTCGCCTGGGCGCCTGGGGCGGCTCGTACCCGGACCCTGGCCTTCCTCCGCCGGCACGTGCTGGACGAGATCCCCGGTTCCTGACGGCGATCGTCGGCGCAACGCTGGCCGACGCGACGACGCCACCCGACGGCACGTTACCATCGGGCGCGATGCACCAGCCCACCCCATCCGCCCACTCGGGCGTCCGCGCCCCGATCGCGCTCGACGCGGCCGAGATCGACCGGATCGAGCTGCAACTGCTCTCGGACCAGCTCGCACGGATGCGCGGGATGCTGTACGCCTACTCCGACCTGTTCTTTGGGCGCATCTTCGCCTGGGCCGTGATCGCCCTTGCCCTGCTGGTGCTGGGCTCCACCGAGCTTGCCCCGGCGGCCGTGGTCCCGGTCCCCTTCGTGGTTCCGTTCGCCTTCCTCGAGACAGGCTACCTGTTCTGGTACACCGTGTTCGCGCGGCGGCATGCCGGACGCCTGGAACAGGCGATCGACGAGCGGCTCGGCCGGGATGCCCTCGTCGCGCATCGCCTGGAGGCGGCCTACTTCTACCCACCCGATGCCCCGCGGATCGCGGCGCTGAGCGTCGGCAATCCCCTCGGCATGATGAGCGTGGCGACGCTCGGCTACACGGCCGGGGCGGGGATCCTGTGGGTGGCCGGCCTGGTGGGGCTGGCCGGTTTCGTCGACCGGGTGGCGGAACCGGGGCTCCTGGGGTACGCGATGCCCGCCGCGCTCGCCTGGACCGCCCTCATCGCCGGCTACCTGGTGTGGTCGTCGCTCGCCCGGCGCGACGAGGCACGATTCATGCGCGTCCTCGACGAGAGCTACCGGCTCCCTCGCTGAGATGCCGGTGTCGTCGGCCGTCCGGGGGCTGCCCGAGCGCACGATGCGCTCGACGTTGCTGTCGCTGTCCCGACGCCGGTCGCTCGGGCGGCTGGCGACGCGAACGCCGGTCACCCGCACGATGGTCCGGCGTTTCGTGTCCGGCGAGACGCTCGAGGAGGCGTTGCCGGCCCTCGAGCGGATCCATGCTGCCGGTCTTCGGACGACGGTCGACGTGCTCGGCGAATCGGTCACCTCGGCCGAAGCGGCGGAGGCCGCGGCCGATCGCTATCTCGAGGTGCTCGACGCGATCGCTGACCGCGGGCTCGACCCGAACGTGTCGCTGAAGCTGACCCAGATGGGCCTCGACCTCGGGATCGCGCGTTGCCGGGCCAACGTGGAGCGGGTGTTCAGGCGCGCGGCCGAGCGGGGCGCATTCGTTCGGATCGACATGGAGGATCATCGCAGGACCGACGCGACCCTGGGGCTGTGGCGAGAGGTCCGCTCGATCAACCCGTCCAGTGGCGTCGTGATCCAGGCGGCGCTGAGACGAAGCGCGACCGACATCGAGGCGCTGATCGTCGAGCGCGCTCGCGTCCGTCTGTGCAAGGGCGCGTACAGGGAACCTGCCGCGGTTGCGTTCCAGGACAAGGCACAGGTCGACCGCGCCTACGCGGCCCTCATGGAGCGGCTCCTGCGAGACGGCGAGTACCCCGCTCTGGCGACCCACGACGAGCGCCTCATCCGACGAGCAACCTCGTTCGCCGAGCGAGAGGGGATCACTCCGGAGCGGTTCGAGTTCCAGATGCTCTACGGCGTCCGGCGCGACCTCCAGGATCGACTGGTCCGCGACGGCTGGACCGTGCGCCTGTACGTGCCCTTCGGCCGGGAGTGGTATCCGTACTTCATGCGCCGCCTGGCCGAGCGACCGGCGAATGTCGCATTCCTGCTCCGCAGCGTGCTGCGCGAGGGGCGCGGTCGCGAGCCGACCTAGGCACTGGACACGCGACGACGCCGCCGGGGAGGAGCCGGCGGCGCGTCAGGAGCGGCAGGGTGGGCGGATCGATCGCCCCGGTCGGTTCAGACCCAGCGGCGACCGGCCTCGAGGGCGAGTGCGAGGGAGGCCAGGGCGCTCAGCGCCATGACGACCCGGAAGGTCTCGATCTTCATCCGCTTCATCATGTCTTCCCTTCGTCGCCTCTCATACGGTGGGCACGGTGGAAGCGACTCGTCGCCGCACGATAGAGTCACCGCGGCGGGTCTGGGTATGGCCCGGAGGTACCAGTACCCATGGCCCGGTGGTCGTGGTCGGCGGTGGTCAGGACACCGGGTCGGCGGTCCCTTCGGGCCCTGGGCGGCCGCGCATCCCGGCCGCGACGGCGATCGCGATGCCGACGCCGATGAGCACATCCCCGATCGAGAACACGTTCGCCAGGGGCAGCCAGGCCGGCATGGCGAAGATGTCGGTCAGCGGTCGCAGGACCGGGTCGGCGACGACCACGCTGTTCGAGTAGCCGGGGCCGACCTTGTGGCCGAGCGACGCGAGGGCCCCGGGATCGGCGGGCATCGAACCGCCGTTGGTGGAGATGGCGGCCACGTTGGCGACCGCCCCCACGGCGACGAGCGCGAGCCCGGGCAGGCGCAGGTTTCGCAGCACGACGGCCAGCACCGCGATCGTCGAGGCAAGGTAGACGACGGGCCCGAGATCCCCCACGAGGCTGTCGCCAAGGTCGCTGAACAGGACGAGCTGGACCGCCAGGCCGGCGAGGGCAAGGGGCCACCAGCGGATCGTCAACCGCCCGAGGTTCGCCGGCGAACCGCCGAGGAGGGCCCCGCCGACCAGCCCGACGACGATCGCGTACAGGATGAACACGACTAGGCCGCGGATCCGCCCGGGATCGCCACGATCCGCTGCACGGCCTCGTCGAGGGGGCCGCCTGGCGTGACCGCCGACCGCGAGCCATCGGCGGTGGATGTCAGCGGAGCCAAGAGCGATGTCCCTCCAGCTGTCCCGGTCAGTGTCGCACGCGACCGGCCAAGCGGAAGCTTCCCGAATCGGTAACCTACACACTTCGGATCGCGCGGAACCGAAGCCCTTCCACCATCCGGCGACCGATCTCATCAGGTCTCGCCGCAGCGGCAAAGGCGGCCGAAGGAGGGAGCGATGTCTGGCTACTACTCCTGGTTCGTCCTGATCCACCTGGTCGGGCTGTTCGTGTTCCTGATGACCCATGGCGTCTCGCTGTGGGTCGCCTTCCGCCTCCGCAGCACGCGAGACCCGGCGATCGCCGCCAGCCTGCTGTCGATGTCGCACCGCGGCAACCAGGCCATGTACGTCGGGCTCCTGCTGCTCGGCATCGGGGGCCTCGGTGCGGCCGCGATCCAGGACTGGCTGATCGCGCCGTGGGTCATCCTCTCGTACATCGTGCTGGCGATCGTCATGGGGATCATGTACGCCATCGCCGGCACCTTCTACTACCCGCTTCGGGACGCGCTCATCCCGAAGGACGGAGCGGCCCCGATCCGCTCCGACGAGCTGGCACGACGGGTCGACAATCGCCGACCTGAGATCCTGACGGCGGTCGGCAGCCTCGGGCTGCTGATGCTGACCTGGCTGATGGTCATGAAGCCGGGCGCCTGACGGGATCGCGAAGGTCGCCCACGTCCGCGAGCGCGACGCTCCGGCCGGGACGCCCTGGCGCCTGGCGGCGACCCTCGAACTCGCCGAGGCGCCGGGCCGCTGGGTCGGTCTGGAGGTCGCGCGATGGCGTCTGATCCGCGACGATCCTGCGCCTCAGGCCGGCCACGGGCAAGGACTTCGCGACCACCATCGGTCCGTGGCTGGCTACGTCAGACGAGCTCGCCGATGCCCGCGTGCCCGGCTCGATCGGCCCGAACCTGGCGATGACGGCCGAGGTCGTCATCGGCGACGGCGGTCGGGCGGTGCCCATGTCGCGCGGCAGCTGGTGCCTCGGCGCTGGACTCGTTGGGGGCGATGCTCGCCCCGGGCCAGCGCCGACGTGCGGTTGCGGGCCGGCCAGATCGTCGGTTCGGGAACGGTCGGCACCGGCTGCCCGTTCGAGATGAAGGACGAGACGCTCGGGCGCTGGCTCCAGGCCGGCGACGAGGTCGTTCTTCAGGTCGAACGGCAGGGGGAGCTGCGGGCGCCGCTCGTGGCACGACGCGGAGGCTAGCGAGGGGGCGAGGCTCGCCTGGTCGAGCGTCAACGACTTCCGCGGTCCGTCCCTCGATCGCCGGCCGCCTCAGCCTCTCGAGTCCCGCCGAGACCGCCGAAGAATCCCGAGCCTCACCCTCGATCACCTGCACCGCGGCAAGCGCGAGCGCCTTCGCGAGAAGGATGCCGCTCTTCCTGCCCTCGTCTGGAGAGGTCGCGAGGGCGAACGCGCGGAGCCCGATGTCGCGCATCTGGACGTCCGTCAGATCCAAGGCTTCGGCGGCTAGCTCGACCTCGCCGTAGGACCGGAGGTCGAACGCGAGCTCCTCACGTGTCGTGTCGATCCGCGACGGCTCGAGCGGGACCGGTGACGCGCCCGGCGTCTCTTGGCCGCCAGGGACCAGGAAATCGGCAAACCGCCGGTACGCTTCCGCCCAATCGCCTACGTAGCCGGCGGAGCGACGAGCAGCTCCAGGTTCCAGTCTTCCGGCTTCCAGTGTGCCCGCTGGGTCCAGTTGAACTGGACGAACCCACGCTCGAAATCGGGTGACGGGAGCGTCGTCCAGGGATAGGCGAACGGCATCTCGTCGGCGCCATGGACGCTGCCTGGGCCAGCGCCGCCAGCGCCACGAGGTCGTCGTCCAACGGCAGGCGGAGCTCGAGTCGCTCCGTCCGCAGCCGGAGGTCGAAGAGAGGCCACAGGGAATGCGCCATCAGGGCATCATCGTCCGGCGCAGTCCAGCCCCCGAGGAGCCCCATGACCGAGTCGCCCGCCGCCTTCCACCCGTTCGCCCGCGGCCGCTCTCGAATCCGCGAGCGCGCGCTCGCCGGCGAGGTCCTCGTCGGGGCGTTCGTCATGCTCGGTTCGCCGGGCGGGGCTGAGCTCCTGGCGCGCGCCGGTTTCGACTGGCTCATCGTCGACTGTGAGCACGGCACCGGCACGGAGGCCGATGTCCTGGCCCAGCTGTACGCCATCGAATCGGCCGGCGAGCTCGGTGGCCGGGCCACGGCCGCCCTTGTCCGACCGGAGGAGGGGACCCGGCTGCGCGTCGGGCGGGCGCTCGACCTGGGTGCCGAGGGCCTGATGATCCCACGGCTCGAGACCGTCGACGAGGTACGCCGCGTCGTCTCCTGGTTCCGCTACCCTCCCGACGGGGTCCGCGGCCTGGCGCTTGGGACCCGGGGCGCGGAGCAGGGCGAGGTTGCCCATGGCGACGTCCGACGACTGAACGCTCGCCTGCTCGGCGTCATCCAGGTGGAGAGCGGGGCGGCCGTCGCCGCCGCAGCCGAGACGGCGGCGATCGACGGTGTCGATGTGCTCTTCGTCGGTCCGACGGACCTGTCGCACGCGCTCGGCGTGCCTGGTCGCTTCGACGACCCGGCATTCGGGACGGCGCTGGAGACGGTGGTCGCGGCCTGCCAGGCGAACGGCAAAGCGCCGGGGATCCTCCTGCGCACGCTCGCCGACCTCGACCGCTACCTCGGGCTCGGGTTCACGTTCATCGGCCTCGGGTCCGACGGTGCGTTCATCACCGACGGGGCGCGAGCGGCCGTTGCCGCCGCGCGACAGCGAACGGGCTGACTCGCCGAGGACTGGCGAAGACGGGCGCTGTTGCGCGCGGTGGTAGCGTAGCCATCCTGGACGGCTGCGAGCGTCCCTGGCGCGGCCTGGAGGAGGGCCGACCGCAGGCGCCCGCCGAAGCTCGCACGCCGAGGTCTGATCGATGGTCGGGATCGAACCCCTTCTCGAGTGCCGCGACCTGCGCAAGCGGTACGGCGCACGGACCGCCGTCGACGGCATCAGCTTCACGATCGCGCCCGGCGAGACCTACGGGCTGCTGGGTCCCAACGGCGCTGGCAAGACCACGTCCATCTCGATGATCTGCGGCCTCCTCCGACGCGACGGCGGGGAGGTGTTCGTGGCCGGGGAGCCGGTCGACATCGGGGCCACCGGGGCAAAAGCGAAGATCGGCTACGTACCGCAGGACCTGGCGATCTACCCGGACCTGACGGCCCGCGAGAACCTGCGCTTCTTCGGCCAGCTCCAGCGCCTCGGCGGCAAGGACCTCGACCGGCGGGTCGACGAGATCCTGGAGATGACCGACCTCGCCGATCGGGCCAAGGACCGGACCGACAGCTTCTCGGGTGGGATGAAGCGTCGGCTCAACATCGGCATCGGGCTCCTTCACCGGCCTCAGCTGCTCGTGCTCGACGAACCGACCGTCGGCGTGGATCCGCAGAGCCGGAACGCGATCCTCTCGAGTGTCGAGGACCTGGGCGGCGAGGGGATGGCGGTCCTCTACACGACCCACTACATGGAGGAGGCGGAGCGTCTCTGCGACCGCATCGGGATCATCGATGAGGGTCGCATCCGGGCCGAGGGCACGCGTCGCGAACTGGTCACGCTGGTCGGCCAGAAGGACCGCGTCGAGCTCGTCGCGAGCGGCGCGGTCGGCGCCGCCGCGACCGCACTCGGCGCCCTGGGAGGGATCGAGGAGGCGACGGCCGGGGATGGGCGGATCGAGCTCGTCGTCGAGGAGGCGCGAAACCACCTTCCGCTCATCCTCGAGACGGCCGCGGCCCAGGGGGCGATGGTCAAGAGCGTCGAGGTCATCGAGCCCGACCTCGAGGCGGTCTTCCTCCACCTGACGGGCAAGGCGCTGCGGGACTGACCGATGCGCGCCGCGGTCGTCATCGCCGTCAAGGACCTGCGCCAGAAGATCGGCGATCGCTCGGCCCTCTTCCTGGCGGTCCTCGCGCCCCTCGGGCTCGCGTTCCTGTTCTCGATCATGATCCCCAGCGAGGAGGGATTCCATACGTCGTACGTCGTCGTCGACCTCGACGGCGGCCCGATCGCCGAGGGGCTGCGCACAGGGCCGCTCCAGGGCCTGGCGGATGCCGACGTGGCAACCATCACGAGCGCCGATTCCGAGGCGGTGGCCCGGGCGCAGGTGGATGCGGGCGAGGTCGACGCCGCGATCGTCATCCCGGCCGGGTTCTCGGCCGAGATCCAGGCCGGGCAGCCCGCGCAGCTGCGGGTCATCGGCGGCGGTTCGACCCTGCCGGCCGAGATCGCCCGCTCGGTGCTCGCCGCGTTCGGCAGCGAGGTGACGGCCGTCCAGGTCGGCGTCGGGGCCGCGCTGGCTGCCACCGGAACGGAGCCCGAACCCGCGCTCCTGGCGCGCCTCGCCCAGGACGCGATGGCCATCTCGGCACCCATCGTCGTGGTCGAGGGCGAGACGGCCGACCGCGTGGCCTCTTCGACCACCTACTACGGCGCTTCGATGGCGGTCCTGTTCGTCTTCTTCGCCGCGCAATTCGGCGTCGTGGGGCTGCTGGCCGAGCGCCGGACCGGCACGCTGGCGCGGATGCTCGCCTCGCCCGTCGGGCCGAGCTCGATCCTGCTCGGCAAGGTGCTGGTCAGCCTCGTCCTGGCGGCTGTCTCGATGAGCGTCGTCGTCGCGGCCACCACCCTGCTCCTGGGCGCCAGCTGGGGCGACCCGATGGCCGTCGCCGCCCTCGTGCTGGCGACGGCGATCGCGGCGACAGGCATCGCGACGCTCGTCGTCGGCTTTGCCAGGACCGAGGAACAGGCCGGCGGCGCCGTCGCCATCGTCGCGCTGACGCTGGCGGTGCTGGGCGGTTCGTTCTTCCCGATCGCCCGGGGACCGGAGGGTCTCGCTTCGCTCAGCGTCATCACGCCGCACGCCTGGTTCATCCGCGGGGTCAACGATCTCGCCGCCGGCGGCGGCATCCAGACGGTCGCCGGGTCCATCCTGGTTCTGCTCGCGGTCGGGCTCGTAACCGGTGGCATCGGCCTGGCCCGGGCACGGCGGGTAGTGGCGCTATGAGGGCATTCGCGATCGCCGGGGTCAACCTGCGGCGCCTGTTCCGCGACCGGATGGGGCTGTTCTTCATCTTCGTCCTGCCGATCGTCCTGATCGTCGTGCTCGGAACGGTGTATGGGGGGGTCACGGCGCCACGGATCGGCATCGTCGTGGTCGACGGCGGTCCGCTCGCCAGCGAGCTGGTCGAGGCGATCCGTACCGGCGATGTCGAGCTCGAGGTGACGACCCCGGTCGACGAGGCACGCCTGCGGTCGGCGGTGGAGGAGGGCAAGCTCGAGCTGGGGCTCGTCGTGCCCGCCGGCTACGACGCGGCGTTGCTCGGCGGCGGTCGGGCCGAGGTCACGGTCATCGGCCTGCCCACGACGGTGCTGTCGGCCCTGCGTCAGGCGGTGGACACCGCCGTCGCCGGGCAGGCGACGCGGGTCCGGGCCGCCCGCCTGGTGGAGGCGGAGGCCGGCCTCCCCTTCGATCAGGCCATCTCCGTCGCCGCGGATGTGCAGGCCGAGACGCCCGGGGTCGAGGTGACCGTCGAGCAGATCGGTGAGGGCGTCTTCCCGGCGGGCACGACAGCCTTCGCCCCAGGTGCCCAGAGCCAGCTCGTGCTGTTCATGTTCCTGACCTCGATGACGGCGGCGACGCAGATCATCCTGAGCCGCCAGCTCGGCGTCTCGCGCCGGATGCTGTCGGCGCCGATCGGGATCACGACGATCGTGGTCGGTGAGGTGCTCGGACGCTTCGGCGTGGCGATGATCCAGGGTCTCTTCATCGTCTTCCTGTCGGCCCTCGCCTTCGGGGTGCCGTGGGGCGATCCGCTCGCTGCCGGGTCGCTCGTGGTCGTCTTCGCGCTGGTCGGAACCGGAGCCGCGATGGTGGTCGGCGTGTTCGCGAACGATGCGGACCAGGCCGGCGCGCTCGGCGTCATGGCCGGCATGCTGCTCGGGGCGCTCGGTGGCGCAATGGTGCCGCTCGAGGTCTTCCCCGAGCCGGCCCACACGCTCGCCTACCTGACGCCTCACGCCTGGGCGATCGAGGGGCTTCGCAGCGTCGGCCTCCGCGAGGGCGGCCTCGCCGAGATCCTGCCGGACCTCGCCATGCTCGGACTCTTCGCGCTGGGGCTCGTGGCACTCGGGACGTGGCGGTTCCGCCGGGTGCTGTCGCGCTGACCGGGGCCGGCGTCCCAGGCACGTCCGGTCGCCGCGGGCCTGGCGCCGCACCGACCGCCCAGCCGCCGGCTGCGCCTACGCCTCCTCGCGGATGGCCTCGCGGACCTCGTCGAGCGGTTCGCCGGGCGTCGTCTGGGCGAGCACCACGCCGCCGATGACCAGCGCCCCGCCGAGCAGTTGGACCGGCGTCAGCGATTCGCCGAAGAGCAGCGTCGCCATGACGATCGTCCAGACCGGCTCCACCGTCGAAACGAGCGCCGTCTGGGCCGCACCGATGCGCGCCGACGCCGCGTAGAACGCCTGGATGGCCAACGCGGTCGAGAAGATCGCGATGCCGAGCACCCCGGGCCAGGCCTCGGGCGGCACCGCGGAGGGCACGAGCGGCACGTTGCCCCGCAGAGAGGCGAGCAGCCAGGTCACCGTGGTTGTCGCCGTCAACATGATCGCGGCCGCGACCGCCGGCGCCGTGTCGGGGCCCGCGCCACCCGATCGGTCATGCGCCGTCGCGCCCCGCCGCTCGCCCGCCAGGCGGGCCGACAGGATGATGTAGACGGAGTAGATGAGTGGCGAGGCGACGGCCAGGACGATACCGGCCGGTTCGAGCGTGTCGGTCGGGATGCCACCGATGGCCAGCCCCACCCCCGCCGTCACGATGCCCAGCGCCAGCCATGGCCGGCGGCCATCGAGGGTCCGACCGAAGCGAATGGACAGCACCGCCACGACGGCCGGGTAGATGTAGACGATGAGGCCGGCCAGCGACGCCGGCACCGTCTCGAGCGCCGCGTAGTAGGTCCCGGCGTTGAGGATGAAGAACGCCCCGAGTCCCAGCAGCGCGAGCCAGCGCCGTCGCGAGAGGGAGCGCAGGGCACGGCGGTTCACCGGGAAGAGCATCAGCCAGGCCCACGACAGCAGCGCCCCGACGAGGAAGCGCCAGGCGAGCAGGCCGAGCCAGTCCATGCCCGACTCGTAGACGCCCTTGGCGAACAAGGGCCCGCTGCCGTAGCCGATGGCAGAGGCGACGGCGAGCGCGATCCCAGCCACGCGACGGCGTTCCATCGAGCGAGGCTAGCAGCGCGTTCGTCCGCTCGCGCGCCGCCCGCGCTCACCGGCCCGCGTCGGTCGCAGCCGCGGCCGGTCCGCTGGTCCTCCCGCCGAGGCGTTCGGTCGTACACTGCTCGTCGTGACCACGAACGCTTATCGACCCGTCGCCGACCGGATGGCGACGGTGCTCGTAACCCCGCTCCGGATCCTCAGCCGGCGCGAGCCGCTCACGGTCCCGCCCGGCACCTCCCTGCTGGAGTGCCTCCGCCTGATCAAGCGATCCGGCGTCGGCGACTCTGTGCTTGTCGTGACCCCGGGCGGCCACCTCGTCGGAGTGCTGACCGAGCGCGACATCTTTGCCCGGCTCATCGGCACCGACGCGGATCTGGGCGACCCGGTCGAGACGCTCCTGACGATCGAGCCGCGGACGCTTCGGACCGACCAGACGGTCCTCGACGCGATGGTCCTCATGCAGGACGGCCGCTACCGGAACGTTCCCCTCCTTGACGAGGAGAGTCGCCTCGCAGGGATCGTCCGCCAATCGGACATCATCCGGGTCCTGGCCGAGTCGTTCCCCGAGGAGATCCTCAATCTCCCACCGCGGCCCTACGAACCCGCCCGCCGGGCGGAGGGAGCATGACCCGGACGCAGCGGAACGAGCCGCAGGTGACCGAGCTCGAGCGGGTCACCATCCGGTTCGCCGGCGACTCCGGCGACGGGATGCAGCTTACCGGCTCGCAGTTCACCCGGACGGCCGCCGCCTTCGGCAACGACGTCAGCACGTTCCCCGATTACCCGGCCGAGATCCGGGCTCCTGCGGGATCGCTGCCGGGCGTCTCGGGCTTCCAGCTTAGCTTCAGCTCGTCCGACATCCACACGCCGGGGGACGAGCCCGACATCCTGGTGGCGATGAACCCGGCGGCGCTCAAGACGAACATCGCCGATCTGCCTCCCGGCGGGGCGCTCATCCTGAACTCGGACGCGTTCACGCCGCAGAACCTGGCCAAGGCCGCCTACGAATCGAATCCGCTGACCGACGGCTCGCTCAAGCCGTACAACCTGTTCCAGGTCCCGATCACGACCCTCAACAGCACGAGCGCCGAGGGGCTCGGCCTGACCTCCAAGCAGATCGATCTCTCGAAGAACTTCTTCACCCTCGGCCTGGTGTTCTGGCTCTACGAGCGGAGCATGGAACCCACGCTGCGCTGGATCGAGCAGAAGTTCGGCGCCCGGCCGGTCGTCGCCGAGGCGAACGCCCGAGCGCTGCGGGCGGGCTACGCCTTCGGCGAGACGACCGAGATGTTCCACACCCACTACCGGGTGCGGCCGGCGCGGCTGGCCCCTGGGACCTACCGCAACATCACCGGCAACGAGGCCAGCGCGCTGGGCTTCCTGGCCGCGGCCCAGCGGGCCGGGCGTGAGCTGTTCTACGCCTCGTACCCGATCACCCCGGCCTCGGACATCCTCCACCAGCTGTCGGGCTACAAGCGCTTCGGCGTCAAGACCTACCAGGCGGAGGACGAGATCGCCGCCATGGGCGCCGCGATCGGCGCGAGCTACGGCGGCGCGCTGGGCCTGACCGGTACGTCTGGCCCGGGGCTCGCCCTGAAGAGCGAGGCGCTCGGCCTGGCGGTCATGACCGAGCTGCCGGTCGTCGTCATCGACGTCCAGCGTGGCGGCCCCTCGACCGGCCTGCCGACCAAGACCGAGCAGGCCGACCTGCTCCAGGCCATGTTCGGGCGGAACGGCGAATCGCCGATCCCGGTGCTCGCGCCGGCCACGCCGGGCGAATGCTTCGACTACGCGATCGAGGCCTCGCGGATCGCCCTGAAGTACATGACCCCGGTGCTCTACCTAACCGACGGCTACCTGGGCAACGGCGCCGAGCCATGGAGCATCCCCGACGTCGCCGACCTGCCCTCGATCGGCAGGCAGAACCACACCGACCCAGCGACGTTCAGGCCGTATCTCCGCGACCCGGAGACGCTCGCCCGGCCGTGGGCTGTGCCGGGCACCCCGGGCCTCGAGCACCGCATCGGCGGTCTGGAGAAGGCCGACGTCGGCGGCGATGTCAGCTACGACCCGGACAATCACCAGCGCATGACGATCCTGCGAGATCGGAAGGTCGCGGGCATCGCCGACGACATCGCCGACCTCGAGGTCTACGGCCCGGCCGAGGGCGACCTGCTCATCCTCGGCTGGGGCTCGACCTATGGGGCCATCCGCTCGGCGGTCGAGAGGCTGCAGGCTGCCGGGCGATCCGTGGCCCATGCGCACCTCCGCCATCTCAACCCGTTCCCGTCCAACACCGAGGCGGTGCTCCGCTCCTACCGGGCGGTCGTGGTCCCGGAGCTCAACCTCGGCCAGCTGGCGCTGCTCCTGCGAGCTCGCTACCTGGTCGATATCCGCGGCTTCAACCTCGTCCGCGGCAAGCCATTCAAGATCAGCGAGATCGAGGAGGAGGCCGAGCGCCTTCTCCTCGAGGCGTGAGGCCGACGATGACGACGACTACCGAAACGACCGACGCGCCGCTCTCGCCAGAGAACGAGGCCGTCATCCAGCTCACCCGCAAGGACTTCGTCTCGGACCAGGATCCGCGCTGGTGTCCCGGCTGCGGCGACTACTCCATCCTCGCCCAGACCCAGAAGGCGATGCCCGACTTCGGCTACCCGCGGGAGAACATCGTCTTCATCTCCGGCATCGGCTGCTCGGGACGGCTTCCGTACTACATGAACACGTACGGGTTCCATTCGATCCACGGCCGCGCCACCACGCTGGCGACCGGGCTGAAGGCGGCTCGCCCCGACCTCATGGTCTGGGTCATCACTGGCGACGGTGACGCGCTCTCGATCGGCGGGAATCACCTCATCCACTCGATGCGGCGAAACGTGGACATCACCGTCGTGATGTTCAACAACCGCATCTACGGCCTGACCAAGGGTCAGGTGTCGCCGACCTCCGAGTTCGGCAAGCGGACGAAGTCGACCCCGTTCGGCTCGATCGATCACCCGATCGCGCCGCTGACCGTCGCGCTGGCGGCCGAGGCGAGCTTCGTCGCGCGATCGGTGGACACGCACACCGAGCATCTCCAGTCCACCCTCGCCGCGGCCGGCCACCACAGAGGCTCGACCTTCGTGGAGGTGCTCCAGAACTGCAACATCTTCAACGACGGCGCCTACCGCGAGTTCACCGAGCGAGACGTTCGCGAGGACCGGATGCTCGTCCTCGAGCACGGGCAGCCGATGGTCTTCGGCAAGGACCGCGACCGAGGCATCCGGGTCCGCGGTCTGCATCCCGAGATCGTCCGGCTCGGCAATGGCGTCAGCGAGGACGATCTGCTCGTCCACGATCAGCATGCCGAGGATCCATACCTGGCGCTCATGCTCAGCCGGATGTGGTGGCCGGACTTCCCGGTGCCGGTCGGCGTCCTCCGCGCGGTCCAGCGACCCACCCACGACCAGCTGATGACCGACCAGATCGCCGAGGCGCGGGCGCTCGAGGGCCAGGGCGACCTGGCGGCGGCGCTCGCGTCCGGCGACACCTGGACCGTCGAGTAGGAGGACCGAGCCTTGACCTGCCCAGCTTGCGGCCGCCCCTACCTGCCCGGCGAGGAGGTCTGCGAGAACTGCGGCGCCGACCTGACCGCGACGGATCCAGCGGAGACGGAGCCCGAATCCGAGGCATCGCCTCTCACGCACTCGCTGCACATGCTGAACCTCCAGGCGCCGTCGACGATCGAGGCAACGGTGCCGGTCGGGGGAGCGCTGAAGACGATGCAGGAGTCCGGGGTCGAATGCCTCCTGGTCATGAGTCAGGACCGGCTCGTCGGCGTCTTCACCGAGCGCGACGCGGTCCTGAAGCTGGCCGATCGGCGGCTGACGATCGGGGCCGTTCGCCGTCGCGTCACGCGAGTGCTCCGCCACGCCCATCTCGGCACCCGAACGCTGGTGCGCGAGGTCATGACGTCCGACCCGGTCGTCCTGCACCGGGACGAGACGGTCGCCGTGGCGATCCACAAGATGGCCGTCGGCGGCTTCCGCCACATCCCGGTCGTCGACGGCGATCGACCTGTGGGGGTGATCGCAGCCGGTGACATCTTCCGTCACCTCGTGGAGCTCGCGCCCCCGACATGACCTCGATCCGCGTGGCCGTGCTGGCCGACGATCTGATCTGGGCGACCCGTCTGATCGACCTCGTCTCCGGCACGGCGGCGCAACCCGTGACCTGTCGATCGCTGACGGCGCTCGCCGAGGCGTTGCCCAGGGTCGATGCGGTCGTGGTCGACCTGTCGGCGCGCTCTTTCGACCCGGTGGTCGGGATCACGCAGGCCGCGGGGCGATCGAAGCGTGTCCTCGCCGTCGGGCCCCACGACGATACGGCGGTCCGCGACCGGGCCCGCGAGGCCGGCGCGGAGCGTGTCCTGGCCTATCGAGCGCTGGCCGAGGCAGGATCGGCCGCGATGGCGCTGTGGCTGGCTGCCGACCCGCGTGATGGCGTATCCCGCCCGGTGGACGCGGTCGCCGAGTGATCCCATGACGAGGTCCCGGGTGCGTCCGATCGTCCCACCGGAACGGTTCGCGGAGCGCCTCGCGGCCGCCAGGACCATCGCCGAGGAAGGCGGGATCTGCGCCCTCCTCCTGGGCCCCGGAGCGGACCTGTGCTACCTGACTGGCTACGCCGCGATGCCCAGCGAGCGGCTCACGATGCTCGTTATGCCGGCGGTCGGGGTACCCAGGCTCCTCGTGCCCCGACTCGAAGCACTTCCCGCCGGCGGATCGGCCACGGCCGCCGCCGGCATCGTCGACCTCGTTCCCTGGGGCGAGACGGATGATCCGATCGCCATCGTGGCCGGCCTGGTGCGGGATTCGGTGGGCCTGTCGCGCGAGCCCATGCGGGCCGCCGTGTCCGATCGCCTCTGGGCGACGTTCGTGCTGGGGCTCCGGGCAGCGCTGCCGGAGGCCGAGCTCGGTCTCGCCGCCGCGGTCCTGCGCCGCCTGCGCATCATCAAGGATCCCGACGAGGTCGCCCTGCTGCGGATGGCCGCGGAAGCGGCTGACCGGGCCGTGGTCGCCATCGCCGCCGGGCCGCTGGTCGGGCGCACTGAGGCCGACGTGGCCCGCGAGGCGCGGGAGCGGCTGCTCGCGGAGGGCCACGATGCCGCCGGATTCTCGATCGTCGCCTCGGGTCCCAACTCAGCCTCGCCTCACCATGAGGCCTCCGAGCGGGTGATCGGGGCCGGCGAGCCGATCGTGCTCGACATCGGCGGCTCGCTGGGAGGCTACGGCTCGGATATCACCCGCACGCTGTGGGTCACTGGCGGCGACTCGGCGAACGGACCGGACGCCGAGTTCCTGCGGATCTACGAGCTGGTCCGCGACGCCCAGCGCGAGGCGACCAACGCCGTCCGTCCCGGTGTCGTCTGCGAGAGGATCGACGGCGTGGCGAGGGGCGTCCTCGCGTCGGGCGGCTATGGCGACCGGTTCATCCATCGGGTCGGACACGGCATCGGACTCGAGGGCCACGAGGATCCCTATCTCGTCGCCGGCAACGCCGAGCCGCTCGAGGTCGGCATGGCGTTCTCGATCGAGCCAGGGGTCTACCTCGAGGGGCGATACGGCTGTCGGGTCGAGGACATCGTCGTCTGCGGCGAGGACGGACCCATCGTGCTCAACGGGTCCCCCCGCGAGCTCCTGGTCGTGGCTGGCTGATCGGCGGTGCGGTCGCTTCGGCGACCCGTTCCGCCCACGGGCGGTATCATCGATTCGACGGTCGCCCGTCGGGCGGCCACTCGAGACCTGATCATGAACTCGTCCCCTCAGCGACGCGCTGACCTCGCCGACCGCAGGCCTGATCGCGGATCTGGGTGCCGATCCGAGCCCGCCAGGTGAGCCGTCGATCCCACCGCTGGCGGCAGGCGCAACGGAACGCCCAGCGTGCGTCGGGCGCCCCACAGGCCGGTCCGACGTCGTCGTCCGTCGCTCGTCCGGTCCCATCTGAGCGGCCGCCGAGCACCTTGCCGATCGCGGCACCGCCAGGTGCTCCGTCAGTCATGCCGCCAGGCCCGACACCGACGGTCGAGCGGCTACCCGGTCCGGCCCCGGCGGTGCCGGTACCCGGGATCGACCGGCCCTCGACCGGCCCGGCGTCACTCGTCGAGCCGGATGCCGGCCAGGCGCCACCGCTTGGGGCCGCGATCTCCCCGCCGAGCCCGCCGCAGGGCGGTGCGTACGGGTCGTCGCGCGCTGAGGGTGGCGAGAGCGCCCCTCGCTGCACCGCCGCCCAGCTGCGACGGTTCATCAAGAGCCGCGCCTATGTGCCGCTCCACGAGCTGCGTCGCCGGTTCGCGCTGCCTGGCAGCGAGGACGAGGTCAACCCGCTCGTGGTCGATGGACGCCATCTCTTCGTCGGCCTCCCGCCGCGCGAGGCGACCCTGCTCGGCGAGCTGCTCGGCTCCCGCGACGTCGGCTACGAGCTCCTGCTCGACCCGGCCTGCCCGCTGATCATCGGGCTCTTCCCGATGCGACCAGTTCCCCGGAGCTGACCTCGCGCGCGCGCCGTGATTCGGTCGCCGCCGGCGGGCGACGGAGCAGGCCGGTGTCGCCCTGATGACAGTTGGGCCGTCATGCCGACAACTGGACGCGGCCGCCCAGCCGACCGAAGATGTTCTCGTCCCGCGGCGGCTGCATCCGTCGCTCGCACGGAAGGAGATCCACGATGGCCGGAAAGCAGCCGAAGGCGCTCGAGCCGGACGACATGAACAAGCCCCGGATCGAGGAGGAGGACGACGTCGAGGGCCACGGGATGCTCCCGATGGACCCGGCGTCGGCTCGACACCTCGCCGGCGCGCGTGAGGCGGAGATCCGTCGCAGCCTCCAGAAGCACGACCTCGAGATGGAGACGCGCCGCCCGCACAAGCGCGAGCGCTAGCAGCGCAGGCCGGATGGCCGGCCGAACGAATCGCACGTCGACAGGGCGGCGTCCACGCGGGCGCCGCTCATCGCTGCGCGCCGAGCCGTGCGTGCGGCGGTCGCCGGCACGAAGGGCCGAGCAGCCGGGATCGGCCGGGCGTCGCCTGGCCGACAGCCCACGGGCCCCGTGGCGGACTGCTGGCATAGCTTCCGGATGACGAGGCACCGGTCGGCGTGGTGATCGCGGCGGGGAGCCTCGCGGGGCGACGATGCTCCCAGCACCGAGACCCCAGACGAGCCGGTCGGGCCCAGCCGACAGGAAGGATCGTTCGATGTACGACCACAGCAGCCGCCTCATCGTCACCCACCGTATCGCCGACGATCGCATCGCCGACGCTCGCCGCGAGAACCTCCTGCACACGGACGAGACGGGCTACAAGGCTCACGACCGCCTCGAGCCCCGCCATTCCCTGCTCGGTCGGGTGAGTGCCGCGCTCCGACGCTCGACGTCCCCGGCGGTGACGCACCACCGTCCCGCCTACCGCTGAACGCTCCCGGCCCGGTCGACCGGTCGCGCTCGGCACGCGGCAAGGCAGGGGCGGTCGAGCGGGTTGTAGCGACGGACCGGTCCGCGTAGCATGACTCGCGGACCGGTCCGCGTTACCACGCGACCGGCTGCAGGGAGGGTGGATCGAGCGGATGCCGGATGGAGTCGATGACGGCTTCGCGATCGAGACGTTGCGCCGCTGCGCCCTCTTCGCTCGAGCGGATGAGGAGACGCTGCTGGCATGCGCCGCCCAGCTCCGCTTGAGGCGCTTCCGCCGGGCGGAGACGATCTTCCACCAGGGCGACCCGGGCGACTCCCTGTTCATCATCCAGGAAGGGGCAGTCAAGATCGTCCTCCCATCGCCCGAGGGCGAGGAGGCCGCGATCATCGCCACGTTGGGGCGCGGGGACTTCTTCGGCGAGCTGGCGCTGCTCGATGGCGCCTACCGTTCGGCGACGGCAGTGGCCGTCGAGCCCGTCGAGACGCTGGTCCTGCGGCGTGAGCCGTTCGAGCATCTGATCGATACCGATGCCGGCCTCCGGAGTGCACTGCTCGCCGGTCTCGCCATGGAGCTGCGTCGGCTCACCGGCCATGTCGAGGAGCTTCACTTCCTCGACCTCCCGGGACGACTCGCAAGCCGTCTCGTCCGTATGGCACACGAGCACGATCCGGAGGCTCATGGCGAGGCGCGACTGTCCTGGCCGTTCACGCAGTCCGAGCTGGCGGCCATGATCGGTGGCACCCGCCAGACCGTGAACCGCCTGCTGGCCGATTTCGTGGAGCGCGACCTGATCCGGTTCGAGAAGGAGACGCTCGTCATCCCGAGCGTCGATCGCCTCGCCCGCGCCGCCGAGCGCTGAGCACGGTGCCGGACACGTCCGGGCGATCACCTCGCCGTCGGCGCCGCGGACAGGCCGACGAGGCCGCCGTGGAGGCGCTCGAGGCCGTCGCGCTGCGGGCCGAGACCGCCAGGCGTCTCGACCTGGGGACCGGTGAGGCCGTGCTCCGCTCCGTCGTCGAAGCAGCGGTGGTTCTCTTCGACGCCGAGGCTGCCTCCATCGCGCTCTATGACCCCGTCGAGGACCAGCTGGTGTTCCGGGTCGCCGCCGGGGCCGAGGGCCAGGGGGTCGTCGGGCTCGCCATCCGCCCCGACCAGGGCCTCGTCGGTTACGTCTACCAGACCGGGCAGGCGCTCGCCCTGTCCGACGTGACCAGGGACCCGCGTTTCGGGCGCTCTTTCGCCGAGCAGACCAAGTACGTGCCACGCTCGATCGTGGCCGTGCCCCTCCTCGACGAGCACGGCACGGTCGGTGTGCTCGAGGTGCTCGACAAGCGCGATCTCGAGGCGTTCTCCCTGCGCGACATCGAGCTGGCCTCGGTGTTCGCGCGACAGGCCGCCGTCGCCATCCGGGCGAGCCGCGTCGAGCGCGAGTCGGCCGCCCTGTTCGATGCCGTCATCCGGGTCGTCCTGGGACCGGACGCCCCGAACCAGACCGTCGACGATCTGGTGGCAGTCGCCGCGGCCGGTCTCGACCGCGACGATGCCGGGCGGCTGTGGCCCCTCGTCGAGCAGATCGCCCGGGTCCGCCGCGCCGATCCCGAGCAGCTCGCCCTCGTCACCGACCTGCTGGCCGTGCTCGCCCAGCACACCGAGCGCCGACGTGCCGGGCGACGAGGCTCCCAGCGGGCCCGATGAGCGACGCCCCGCTCCTGCCGGCTTGGAGCGAACCGTTCAGCGGCGATCGCCGCGCGCGTCTCGCCCACCTGCCGCCGTTCGGGCGCCTCGACCGGGCTTGGGCGTGGGGCGACGCGGACGGCAGCGACGTCACCGTCGCCATCATCGATTCGGGCATCGAGCCCGATCATCCGGCGGTCGGGGGCCGGCTCGTCCGGAGTGTCCGCGTGGAGCTGGACGCTGACGGGGAGCCGGTCGTCGTGGAGGATGCCGAACGGATCGACGTGGTGGGGCACGGCACGGCCTGTGCCGGCATCATCCATGGGCTTGCGCCGGGCGCCGAGCTGCTCTCCATCCGCGTGCTCGGGCCGGACAACCGGGGCAAGGGCGTCGTCTTCGCGGCCGGCCTGGACTGGGCGATCGATCAAGGGGCGACTGTCGTGAACCTCAGCCTGAGCTCCAAGAGCGATGCGCTCTACGGCACCTTCCACGAGCTCGCCGACCGGGCCTACTTCGCCAATGCCCTGCTCGTGTCGGCCGCCAACAACATCCCCGGCCCCAGCTACCCGTCGCTGTTCGCTGCCGTCGTGTCAGTCGCGGCCCACGACGTGCCGGATGCCGCGGTGTACTACTACAACCCTGAGCCGCCCGTCGAGTTCGGGGCGTTCGGTGTCGACGTCGAGATCGCCTGGAAGGGCGGTACGACGATGATCGCGACCGGCAACAGCTTCGCGGCCCCGCACATCGCCGGCTATGCCGCGCTCATCCGGTCTCGCCATCCGGAAGCGACGCCGTTCGAGGTCAAGGCGATCCTCGCGGCGACCGCGGACAACGCGCGCCCGGGCTGAGCTCCGCAGGCACGGCGGACGTGACGCGGGCGGGATCAGCCCGCCCCCCCGGCGGACATCACCGCGGGCGGACACCCGGGCACACACGTCGCCGCCCGCCGGTTCGATCCTGCTGACCGATGGCGGGCGGCGGGTCGGCCGGCGAGCTACCTCGGGGAGCGAGGGCGCGGACCGTCGGCCGGGATCGGTGGTTACTCGCCGTGGCTGCTCGGGCTGCGAGGCAACCCGTGGCCCTCGACGTCGTCTTCCTCGGTCGCCCGAGGCTGGCTCACGCCTTCGCGCGGGATCCCCGCGTCGCGCGGGATGCCGCCCTCACGGCGCAACCCGTGGCCCTCGACGTCGTCTTCCTCGGTCGCCCGAGGCTGGCTCACGCCCTCGCGCGGGATCCCCGCGTCGCGCGGGATGCCAGCGTCTCGCGGCTGGTTCTTGCCGGCCATGTTCGCCTCCGTCATCCGTGATGTGTCTCTCGTCCGACGGCTTACGCGACCGCCGCTCGTCTCTGAAGATAGTGGCTTGGTGACCTCAAGGGTAGTCCCGGGCCGACGCGCGGGCTGTCAGCCAGCCGACAGCGCGCTCTCCTCGTCGGCCCCGGGCTGAGGTCCGCCCACGAGCGTCCCGCGTCGCAGATCGAGCAGGCGCGAGCCGAGCCCGGCGCCGGCCGACACGAGCTCCAGGAAGTCGGCTCCCTCCAGGGCCAGCAATCGACCGGTCGAGACCGCCGTGACGGTGGCCGTTCGCGGGCCGCGCGCGAGCAGCCCGATCTCGCCGAACACCTCGTCCGGACCCATGACTCGCAGGCGGTGCTGCGTCCCGGTCGTGGGGTCGAGCTGGTCCACCGCGAACTCGCCGCCCTCGATGAGGTAGAAGCGCTCGGCCGGTTCCCCCTGGCGGACGACGACCGTCCCGTCGGGCACGTCGATCGGGTGTAGCCGGGACGCCGCGGTCTCGAGCGCCGCCGGTGGGACGCCGATGAAGATCGGCAGGGCCGACACCCGGCGCAACGTCTCGCTCGTCTCGTCCGGCGACCGACGCAGTTCCGGTCCGACCATGACCACCGCCACGATCGCCGCGACGACGACCGCGGCTCCGGCGGTGGCCAGCACCGGCGCCATCCCGATCGAGTCGGCGAGCACGGGCAGGGCAAGACTGCCCGCCGCGAACGCCAGCGTCGAGATGGTCGCGGTGACGCCGAACGCCCGGCCGCGGATGGCATCCGGCACGACCCGCTGGAACACGGTCGTGGACACGACCTCGCTGATCAGGCTGCCGGCGGCCGCGACGGTCATGGCGACGAGGGCGGCGACCAGTGCCGTGGAGATGCCCAGGCCGGCCAGCCCGACCCCGAGCACGACCGCCCCGAGGACCAGGGCAGGCCCGAGATCGCGACGGAGCACGAGAGCTCCCGAGCCGAGCGCACCGAGCAGTCCGCCGACGCCGATCGCGGCATTCAGGTAGCCGGTCGCCTCGTCGCCGGCACCAAGCTGCCGGTTGGCCAGGATGACGGTGAGGACGCCGAGCCCGCCGAACACGAAGCCCGTCGCGACGTCCAGGACGGTCAGCCCGGCCACGGGCCGGATGATGGAGCGAGCGCTCGGCGGTGCCGGCAACGCGATGCTGAGGGCCGCCTCGGCGGTGGTCGTCTCGGCACCCGCGATCCGGCCGGCCGAGGTCGCCGCCGCGGGCCTCGAGGGAGGCAGCCGCCAGAGCACGACGGCGACGACCGCGAACGACGCGGCGTTGAGCACGAACGCGATGGCCAGGTCGCTGACCGAGATGAGGATGCCAGCGACCGCGGGGCCGATGACGAACGCCAGGTTGTCAAGCGTCGCCCACGCCGAGTTGGCGGGGCCGAGCTCGCGCTCGTTGCGGACGAGCGAGGGGAGGTAGGCGCCGATCGCCGGTCCGAAGAAGGACGAGAAGCAGGTGGCGAGGATGGCCAAGGCGATGATCAGCCCGAGCGGCCCGTCGACGATCACGAGCCAAGCCAGCAGCGCCATGATCGCGCCGCGGGCCAGGTCGGTGATGAGCAGCACGAGCCGCCGGTCGTAGCGGTCGGCGACGATCCCCGCGGGAACGGACAGCACGACGTACGGCAGCACGCGGGCCGCTCCGACCAGGCCGAGGATCACGGGGTCCTCGGTCTCACGGTAGACGAGGATGAGCAGCGCGACCAGGTACAGCCAGTCACCGATCGACGACACGAACTCGCCGAACAGCAGCCGGCCGAGCGCCCGGTTGGACAGCAGGTCCCGATACGCCGCGAGCGCGCTCACCCGACGGAGTGTAGGTGCCCGTACGTCCTCGAGGGAGCCCGCCGGTGCATCAGCCCACGAAGGAACGTGCCGGCAGCTCGATGCCCTCGTGGCGGAGCAGCGAGCGCTTGAGCGCGAGAGCCGCCTCCTCCGTGCCCGTCCATGCTCCGCCGTACCCGCCAAGGGACCCGTCCCCGGCGATCACCCGGTGGCACGGCACGAGCAGCTCGATCGGGCTGCGTCCGACGGCCCCGCCGACCGCCCGAGCCGCGCCCCAGGCGCCGATCGAGCGCGCCAGTCGCCCGTAGCTGGTGACCTCGCCGTACGGCACACGCCGGACGCCCGCGAGTACCCGCCGGTCCCAGTCCGTCACGCGTCCAAGGTCGAGCGGCAGGTCGAAGACCCGTCGGCGGCCAGCGATGTACTCGTCAACCTCGCGCTCGGCCTGGGCGAGGAGCCGACGCTGGCCCGCCAGCGCGGTGGCGAGGTCCACGACCTCGCACCCGGTGCGGCGGGCGACACTCTCCCGGAAGGTGTCGGTCGTCGCCATGAACTCGAGCGCTACGACCGCCCGCTCGTCCACCGCCAGGTGGACCGGGCCGAATGGTGAGGCGAGGGCGATGGCAGCGATGCGCACCGAGGGAGTGTAGGCTCCCGGCGGATCCGTGGTGCTATACTCCCCTGGGGTATCGAGATGACGACGCAGACTCCGACCACGGCCGACGTGACACCGACCACCGAGATCCAGCTCCCGGTGGTGGGGATGACGTGCGCCTCGTGCGTCAACCGGATCGAGCGCTTCCTGAGCAAGACCCCGGGCGTGGAGGAGGCGACGGTCAATCTCGCCACCGAGATCGCGACGATCCGCTACCTGCCCGACAAGGCCGACCGTGCAGACCTGGTGAGCGCCGTCGAGGCAGCTGGCTACGAGGTCCGCTCGAGCGCGCTCATGACGACCGGCGTTGCGGACGGGTCCGCCGAGGCCGACGCGATCGACGCCGCGCAGGCTGAGGAGGACGCGGCCCGCACCCGCGACCTCCGCCTGATGCTGACGCAGTCGCTCGTCTCGATCGGCGCTGCGCTCGTGATCATGGTGCTCATGTTCTGGCCGCAGACGGTCGTGCCCATGACCGACATCAACAAGCTCGTGCTATGGCCGGCGACCTTCATCCAGTTCTGGGCCGGTGGGCGTTTCTACCGCGCCGCCTGGCGCGCGTTCCGGCACGGCGGGGCCACGATGGACACCCTCGTGGTCGTCGGCACGACGGCGGCCTGGGCGTACTCGGTGTTCATCACGATGTGGCCGGAGATCGTCCACGAGGCCGGACTCCATCCGGAGACCTACTTCGACTCCTCCACGATCATCATCGGGCTGGTGCTCCTCGGGCGCTGGCTCGAGCTCCGGGCACGTGGCCAGACGACCGGCGCCATCAAGCGACTGATCGGGCTCCAGGCCAAGACCGCCCGGCTCGTGCGCGGCGACGAGGAGATCGACGTCTCGCTCGACCAGGTCCAGCCGGGCGACATGCTCCGGGTTCGCCCGGGCGAGAAGGTCCCGGTCGATGGGGTGCTCGTCGAGGGATCGTCGGCGATCGATGAGTCCATGCTCACGGGTGAGGCGATGCCGGTCGACAAGACGACCGGCGACGACGTCATCGGGGCCACGCTCAACACGAGTGGCTCGTTCGTGATGCGGGCGACGCGCGTCGGTCGCGAGACGGCTCTGGCCCGGATCGTCGAGCTGGTGCAGCGCGCCCAGGGCAGCAAGGCACCGATCCAGAAGCTCGCCGACCGGATCAGTGCGGTGTTCGTGCCGATCGTGCTGGCGGTCGGCGCGCTGACGTTCGCCATCTGGTTCATCGGCGGCCCCGAACCGCGCCTTACCCTCGCCCTCACGGCCTTCATCGCGGTCGTGGTCATCGCCTGTCCCTGTGCGATGGGCCTGGCGACCCCGACCGCGATCATGGTCGGCACCGGCAAGGGCGCCGAGGCCGGCATCCTCGTTCGCGGCGGCGAAGCGCTCGAGCAGGCCCAACGGCTGGATACCGTCGTGTTCGACAAGACCGGCACCCTCACGCTGGGCCGACCGGCCGTCGCCGAGGTCGTTCCCCTCGGGGAGGTGACCGTCGCCGAGCTGCTCGACCTGGCCGGCTCTGCAGAGCGCGGGAGCGAGCACCCGATCGGCACGGCGATCGTCGCCCGGGCGCGCGAGGATGAGCTGGGATTCGCCCCGGTCGGATCGTTCGCCGCGGTCGCCGGCCACGGCGTGGAGGCGGTCGTCGATGGCCGTCCCGTGCTCCTTGGCAATGCTCGCCTGCTCGCCGAGCACAGCGTCGAGGCCGAGCCCCTGCTCGAGCTCGCTGCCGCCCAGGCCGCAGAGGGTCGGACGCCCGTGCTCGTCGCGGTCGATGGGCAGCCGGCCGGCGTCATCGCCGTCGCCGACCCGGTCAAGGCCGAATCGGCGGCCGCCGTCCGGGCGCTCGGCGAGATGGGCATCGAGACATGGATGATCACCGGCGACGGCCGCGTGACCGCCGAAGCGGTCGCTCGCCAGGTCGGGATCCCGCCGGAACGCGTGCTGGCCGAGGTGCTCCCGGGCGACAAGTCCGCCCAGGTGGAGCGGCTGCAGGGCGCCGGCCGCCGGGTCGCGATGGTCGGCGATGGCATCAACGACGCCCCTGCCCTCGTTCAGGCCGATCTCGGGATCGCCATCGGCACGGGCGCCGACGTGGCGATCGAGGCGTCGGACGTCACGCTCGTGGGCGGCGACCCGCGGGGCGTGCTCTCGGCGCTCGTCCTGTCGCGCCGGACGATGCGGGTCATCCGCCAGAACCTGTTCTGGGCGTTCGCCTACAACGTGCTCCTCATCCCCGTGGCGATGGGCGTGCTCTACCCGGCCTTCGGGATCACCCTGAGCCCGGCGATGGCGGCCGGGGCGATGGCGCTCAGCTCCGTCAGCGTCGTGACCAACTCACTTCGCCTGCGCAGCGTCCGGGTGCGCCCGGACGAGGTGCGACCGGACGGCCGCGGAGTCGTCCACCGCGTGCGCGACGCATCGTTCCTGGCCGTGATCGCGCTGCTGGCCGCGGGCGTGGTGGCCGGCGTGATGGCCGCCGATCGGGCGATCACCGCCGGGGCCGTGCAGGTCGACCTCGAGACCAGGGATCTGCGCTTCTCGGAGACGGAGGTCCACGTGCCGGCCGGGCAGTTCGTGGTGCTGACGTTGGCGAACGAGGATGAGCTGTTCCACGACTGGATGGTCGAGGGCGTCGCCAACGTGGGCGTCGGGGCGCGCCCCGGCCAGGTGTCGACCATCCGCTTCCGGATCGATGCGCCCGGGTCCTACCCGTTCCGATGTTCGGTCGCAGGGCACGCCGAGGCCGGGATGGTCGGCGTGCTCATCGTCGAGCCCACGCCCTGACACGCTTGAGCACCGCGACACGCTTGAACACCGCCCCGGTCGCCCGGAGCGGTGTTCGTGGGACGCGCTGGTGCAGCCTTGCGACCCGTTGGTTCAGCGGGCTCGGGACTCACCCGGCATCGACGGATGGGATGATTCGTCGCTGACCTCGGGGGCCGCCGGGGCCGCGGCCTCGCCCGTCGCGATGTCTGCCGCGAGACCGGGGGCGACCTCCGGCGTCTCGACCGCGTTCGCCGCGCCCGGGTAGGCCGGGATGGCCGATTGGCCGTAGCCCGGGGCCGTCGCGTCGCCGTTCGCGATGTCCGCCGCGAGACCGGGAGCGACCTCCGGTGTGGCGACCGCGCCGGTCGCCGCCGGGTAGACGCCCTGGGCCGCGTCCGGGACGGTCGCCTGCCCGTATCCGGGTGCCGCCGCGTCGGGCGCGACGATGCTGGACTGGCCGGGGACGACGCTCGTCGCCGCCGGGTAATCCCCCTGCGCGGCGCCCGGGGCGACGGATTGCCCGTATCCGGGTGCCGCCGCGTCGGGCGCGACGATGCTGGACTGGCCGGGCACGACGCTCGTCGCCGCCGGGTAATCCCCCTGCGCGGCGCCCGGGGCGACGGACTGCCCGTAGCCAGGGGTGGTCGTGCCTGGGTACACGCCCTGCGCGACGCTCGGGGCGACGGACTCGCCGTAGCCGGTCGTAACGGTCGTGTCGAACTCACCCTGCGCGGCGCCCGGGACGGCCGATTGCCCGTAGGCCCCGCTGACCTGGTACTGGCCCGACGCCTGCGCTTGATCGCCGACGCTCTGGGTGATCGGGGCGGGCGCAGCCGCCGGTCCGGCGCTGCCGGTCAGATCCGGCGCGACCACCGCGGTCGTCGCGGCCCCGACGACGACGAGGCCGACGACCCCAGCCGCCAGCAGCTTCTTCTGGAGATCGCGCGCTGCCTGGGCGCTCGGGAGGTGCAGCGTCATCGCGTGGCCTTCGACATCGTCTTCGTCGTACAGCCGGATGCGCAGCGTGGCCGCGAGGGCGTGACCCTCGACGTCGTCGCTATCGTCAGCGGCGATCCGCATCTTGTTGCCGGCATAGCCGACAGCCAAGAGATCGCGCAGCTGAGCGCCGAGAGCGCCCTCGACCGTCGCCTCGATCTCGTCGCCGTCTGCCAGCCTCAGCCGCAGCTTCGCGCTCATCGGTTCTCCTCGGATCATCGGGTGTGGTTGACGCAGTCGAAACGTACGCCTCCGAGCGCCGGCCGCCAAGTGCCGGCTGGACAACGGGCCTGTCGGCTGCGCGACACAACGGTGGATCGTCGGTCAGCGACCGCAACTCTGGTCCCGGCTGGACTCGTGCCAACGCCAGATCCTCGGGGCGGCGCGCCGGTCGGTCAGTCCTGGTAGCGGCGAAAGACGGCGACCGCGTTCTGTCCACCGAAGCCGAAGCCGTTGACCATCACCGTGTCGACCTTCGCCTTGCGGGCTACGCCCGGCACGTAGTCGAGGTCGCATTCGGGGTCCGGCTCGGTAAGGTGGGCCGTCGGGCTGATGACCTGGTCGCGGATCCCGCCGATCGCCGCCAGCGCCGACGCGATGCCGGCCGCACCGACCAGGTGCCCGATCATCGACTTCGGCGAGCTGATGGCCCGCGTCGCGGCGGCCGATCCGAAGGCGGTCTTGATGGCTCGCGTCTCGGTCACGTCGTTGAGCGAGGTCGAGGTGCCGTGGGCGACGATCCAGTCGATCTCGTCCGGAGCAACTTCGGCGTTGCGCATCGCGTTCGACATCGCCCGGGCCGCCCCGCGACCGGTCGGCTCGGGGGCGCTGATGTGGAAGGCATCGGCGGTCAGGGCGCCGCCGATGACTTCGGCGATCGGTGTCGCGCCGCGGTCGAGCGCATGCGCCAGGGACTCGACGACCACGACGCCACCGCCCTCTCCGAGCACGAACCCGTCGCGTGTCCGGTCGAATGGCCGCGAGGCGTGCTCCGGGTCGTCGTTGCGCTTCGACAGCGCGCCCATGTTGGCCAGGGCGGCGATGCCCATCGGCCATACCGGGGCCTCGGATCCGCCCGCGAGCACGACGTCGCACTCGCCGGTCTGGATGAGCCGGAGCGCATCGTGGAAGGCGATGATCGACGTGGCGCAGGCGGCGACCTGCGTCATCACGGGCCCGGTCAGACCGTACTCCATCGACAGCTGGCAGCCGCCCATCGAGCCGGAGAGGGCCGGGATCGCGAACGCGCTGACGAAGCGGGGACCCTTCCGGTCATGGATGTGCGTGCCGTCGATGATCTGCTCGATGCCCCCGCCCCCGGTGTTGACGACCACGCCGACCCGATCGCGCTGCTCCGGGGTCATCGCCCCGAATTCGACGCCGCTGTCGACGATCGCCTCACGCCCCGCCGCCATGGCGAAGTGGACGAAGCGACTCATTCGGCGAGCCATCTTCGGCTCCATCGCCGTGGCCGGGTCGAAGCCCAGCACCTCGGCCGCGATCTGCACCTCGTAGGCGCTTGGATCGAAGCTGGTGATCCGCCGGGTGCCGCTCACGCCTGCGACGAGATTCGACCAGTAGGTCGGGAAGTCGTTGCCGTTGGGCATGATGGCGCCGAGGCCGGTGACCACGGCACGGCGGGTCGGATCGCTGCTGGGCGGCACGGTTTCCTCGTGAGGGTGGGGTGTGGCTCGGCCGATGGTAGCGTGCCGAGAGGATCAGTCGCCGTCGTAGCGCTTGAAGATGACCGCGGCGTTGTGGCCGCCGAGGCCGATGTTGTTGGACATGGCGTAGCGGATCGGCATGGCCATCGTCTCGGCGACGACCCGGAGCGGGATCTCCGGGTCGGGCTCGAGGTAGTTGAGGGTACCCGGCGCGACCTGCTCGGCCACCGAGAGCACGGTCGCGACCGCCTCGAACGAGCCGGCGGCGCCCATCATGTGCCCGGTCATCGACTTCGTGGCGCTGATGGCGATGCGCTTCCCGTGCTCCCCGAAGGCGGTAAGGATGGCGTCGCTCTCGCGCTTGTCGCCGACCGGCGTGGAGGTCCCGTGCGGGTTGATCAGGTCGACCTCGTCGGCCGGGACGCCGCGCCGCTCGAGCGCCATCGTCATCGAGCGGGCCGCCCCGATCCCGCCCTCGATCGGCTGGATCATGTCCCAGCCATCGGCGGCCGAGCCGTAGCCGACGACCTCGGCGTAGATCCGGGCGCCGCGGGCCCTGGCCAGCTCGAGATCCTCGAGGACAAGCGCGCCGGCACCCTCGCCCAGGATGAAGCCGTTGCGCGTCCGGTCGTACGGCCGGCTGACGTCGGTGATCGGCATCCCGGGCCGGGGCGTGCCCACGCCGCGCATGTTGCTGAAGCCCGCGTGACCGATCTCGATGAGCGCGTTCTCGGTCGAGCCGGCGATCACCGCGATGCAGTCCCCGCGACGGATCGCCTCGGCGGCCTCGCCGACGCACGACGTCCCGGTCGAGCAGGCGGTCACGACGCAGATGTTGTGACCAATCGCCCCGGTCTCGATGGCGATCATCCCGGAGGTCGAGTCGACGAGAGAGTTGGCGATGAACGTCGGGCTGACCCTGTCGGGGCCCTTCTCCATGAGCACGACGAGTTGTTCGTTCATCAGCTCCTGGCCGCCCGAGCCCGAGCCGAAGACGACCCCGATCTCGGTCCGGTTCGCGTCCGAGATCTCCAGCCCGGCGTCGGCAACGGACTGCTTCGCGGCGGCGACGCCCATGTGAAGCTCGCGGGCGCTCCGCCGGACGGTCTTCGAGTCGAGCCAGTCGCCCGGTTCGAAGCCCTTGACCTCGCCGCCCGCCTTGCCCGGGTAGGGCGTGACGTCGAAGCGGGTGATCTCGGCGATGCCGCTCCGGCCGTTGACGAGGCTGTCCCAGACGGAAGCCTTGTCGTTGCCGACGGGGCTGATGACGCCGAGGCCGGTGATGACGACGCGGCGGTCGTAGTCGGGTCTGCGCACGGTGTGGTCGGTCCTCCGGGCTGTCCTGGTCAGGCGGCGGCGAGGAAGGGCACGGCGAGACCGTCGGCCGCCGACGGGTCGTCGGTGGCGAGGATCTCGGCGTCGGGAGCGATGCGCTTGATGAGCCCGGCGAGCACACGCCCGGGTCCCAGCTCGACGAAGGTGGTGACGCCGGCGCCGCGCATCCGCTCGACCGCGCCGATCCAGTCGACGCCGGTCGTCAGGTGGTCGACCAGCTCGCCACGGCAGCCCTCGGCGGTCGTGATGGGCCGAGCGTCGGCGTTGGCCAGCAGCGGCGGCCGAGGATCGTGGAACGTGACCGCCCCGAGCACGCCGCGCATGCCCTCGGCCGCCTCGGCCATGAGTGGCGAGTGGGCGGCGACCGACACCGGCAGCTCGACCGCGCGCCTGGCGCCGAGCTCTCTCGCGATGCCCAGGGCCGCCTCGACGGCCGGCCGCTCGCCGCTGATCACGACCTGGCCCGGCGAGTTGCGGTTCGCGACGCCGACGATCCCATCGGCGCCGGCGCGCTCGAGCAGCTCGGGCAGCCGGTCGTCGTCCAGACCGATGAGCGCCGCCATCCGGCCCTCGCGCCCGGCGCCGGACGCCTGCATCCGGAGGCCGCGCTCGCGGACGAGCCGGACGGCGTCGGCCAGGTCGAGCGCCCCGGCGGCGACGAGCGCACTGTACTGGCCCATCGAGTGACCCGCGGCGAATGCTGGCGTCGGCGGTTCGACGCCGGCGGCCGCCCATCGCTCCCGGCATGCCCCGAGATACGCGATCGATGCCGCGAGCAGAGCGGGCTGCGCGTTCTCGGTCAGGTTGAGCCTCTCTTCGGGTCCCTCCCAGGCGAGGCGGCTGATGGGCTCGCCAAGGGCGGCATCGGCGGCGCCGAACGCGGCTGCGGCGGCGGGCGAGTTCTCGGCCAGCGCGCGGCCCATACCGACGGCCTGGGATCCCTGGCCGGGGAACACGAACGCGACGCTGGGCACACGACCTCCAGGGGACGAGCGGGAATGGGAGCGCTGCAGCCGAGGGTAGCGGCTCGTGCGTGCGAGCGGGACCGTCACGTGCAATGCTGCACGCATCCGGCACCGTCAGCCGGCGCTATCGCTACCCTGCATGGCATGCCCGATCCGACCACCGGCCGCTCGTCACGGCACACTGCACGGGCGACTTCCCGACCGCCGGCCCGGCGCTCTCGCCGGCCGCCGTCGCCGCTCGCGCTTGCGCAGACCTTCGAGGCGGACCTGTCGCCGCAGGTGCTCGCCGCCAGCGGGAAGGTGTCCAACCCGCGGCAGATCTCCGAACGCATCGCGATGGGACGGGCGCTCTGGCGGGAGCTGGTCATCGGGTTCGCCACCCAGCTCGGCGAGCTGCGCCTCGGGTTCACCCAGCTGGCCGCGCTCTACGTCCTCGCCGAAGGCCGGACGACGACCATCAGCGACCTCTCGGACGCCATCGGACGCTCGCCCTCGGCGACGAGCCGGCTCGTCGATGGGCTCGTCCGTCGCCGGCTCGTCGAGCGTCGCTCCGAAGCCGAGGACCGCCGGCAGCGGACGATCTGGTTGACCCCGCGTGGCCGAGCGATCCTCCGAGTGATCGACCGCGGCCGTGCCCAGCAGTTCCTCGACGCCGTGCGGCCCCTCCCGTCGCCCGAGCGGCGGCTGATCGCCATGGGCGTCGCAGCGCTGGCCACCGGCGCGATCTCGCGACGGGGCCGACTGATCCGGGGCGTCATGGAATAGGCATCGGGTCAGCCACAGCCAGGGGACCCGGGCCGATCGACCGCACGCGGGACGATCTCAGCGCGGCGTCGCTCCCGTCGGCGGCTCCGGGGCGACGACGACGATCCGGACCAGGGCCGGTTCGTTGCCCAGGGCGGCCAGCGACCCCGCGGTCGGCGTGTCGACATCGAGCAGCAACAGATACGTCCCCGTCTCCGGGGGCGCGCTGATCGGCAGATAGGCCACCTCGCTCGACCCCGGTGCCACGAAGGCCGGCGCCGTGGCGGGCCCGGGAACCGCCGTGTCGAGCCCGTCGAGCCTGACCCAGCGGCCGACGAGCCAGGGCACCGGGGCGGTGTCGCGCGGATCGACCGGATCTGCGGGCGGGGCCGTGTCTGCCCAGGCGACGGTCCCCGTGTTCGCGACGCGGACCGGCAGCACGACCGTCCGCCCGCCGACGACCGTCACCTCATCGTCGGCGCCGAAGCCCGCCGAGAGCGTGCCCGCGACCTGGACGATGAGGGCGGGGAGGAGCGCCTGCGTCGCTCGGTCGGCGGCGATGCCGTCGCGATCGTGAAGCGTGGTCGTGAGCCGGTACGAACCAGGCACGGCGGGCAGGGTGATGACAGCCCGAAGGGTGCCGTCGCGCAGCTCCGTGTCGCCGACCGTGACGAGCTCGCCCGGGTCCTCCGCTCGGACGAGCGAGACGTCCGGCGGCTCAGGCACCGTTGCTGTGGGCGTCGACGACGGCTCGGGGGTGACCGATGGGGACGGGGTGGGGGAGGCGCCCGGTTCGGCCGCCTCCGCGTCGAGCCGCGTCCAGCGCACGCCGAGCCGGAGGCCAGCCTCGAGTGAAACGCCCTTCGGGACGTCCAGCTCGACCGTCAGCAGTTGATCCGCACCGGCCACGAGCGGCGTGCCGAGCAACGGGGTGCCGATGCGGACACCGAGCGCGGCCAATGACGGCCCGCCGTCGGGCACGAGCGCCGCACCGCTCGGAGCGCCGCCGGCTGCGATCGCGCCGGGCGCGATGTCGCGCCGGAGCACGATGGAGCGGTAGAACCCGCCGGTCGGCTGCTGCGGATCAAGGAACGCCGTGAAGCCCGGCGTGCGCACGCTCCCGAGCGACACGACGTTGCCCTGCGCTGTCGCGGCGCCCCGCCAGGCCGTGAGCAGCGACGAGCGGCCTTCGAAGAGGGCCCGGACATAGGGCGCGGGCCCGGTCAGGGCATCGGCAAGCACCGCGGCGGCGCCGGCCCGCAGGAACCCGGCCGCATAGTTGTCCACCCGTTCGACGGCGATATCGAGGCCGCCTTCGGGCCTGCCAGGCTCTGCCGTGCCGGATGCGTAGCAGAGGTGGTGGAGCAGCACGACAGCGCCGGGCGCGAGACGGATGTCGCGGGCGAGGTAGAGCTCGCCGAAGTACTGGTGAGCGATGTCGTCGCCCCCGGCCACGGGGTTGAGGCCCAGGCCGTTCTGGGTGCGCGGGTACGGCGACGAGCGGTACGGGCTCGGCCAGCCGTTTCCATGGCCGAGGTAGATGACGAGGGAGGCGCCCTGCATCGCCTGCCGGACGGCGGACCAGGTCGCGTCGGGGGAGTAGACACGGACGACGTCGGTCGTCCACCGCTCAGCCTCGACGGCCGCGGCCTCCGCCTGCTGTCGGTAGCGGGCCGTCGCCTCGCCCGCCGGACCGACGATCACGGCGACACGGATCGACGCCGGCTGGGCCGCCGCGGCGGCGGGGACGATCGTCGCGACGCCCAGGACGGCGGCCAAGGCGCAGCCGACCATCGCACGGACCTGCACGGTCGGAATGTAGTGCGGGCGGCGTATCGATCCGAGTGCCAATCGGCCGTTTCTTCGCGAGATCGTATCGATGGGCAGGCAGCTGATGCGCACCGCTGGAGCCTACGCCTGCGCCATCACCGCGGCCTTATCGCAGGGTTCGGCGCCGGTCGATGGACCGACGCCCCGGACCACCTCGCGTCGCGCGTCGTGGGCGTCGTCGACCGCCGAAGCGCTGGCGACCAGCCGGGGCGACCCGCTCGGGGGCACAGGCCGCGCGGCGGTCGGTCGCCTGACACATCACCGCCCTGGGGGAGGCGTGTCCTCGGGACCGCCGTCGGACGGGCCCGAGGCCGGGAGCGCTCGGGGCGCAAGGGAGCGTCAGTGCCCCGGCTGTGGCTGGCCACGACCTCGACCGCGCCCGGCCACGTGATGCTCAGGGACGCGTCTGCTTTCGACCATCGGGGCATTCCCTTGTTTGTCCGCGCTCTGGTCCGAGATGCGGGCCGTAGGGACCTGAGCCAGAAGCCAAGTCGTTGGGGTTCGGACCCGACGGACGATCGTGTGGCCTCCGCCCTGACCATCGGGCCCGTCACGACGATGGCCCCGAATCGGGCCCGCAGGCTATCATCCGACGACGTCGGTGCCGCCGGCCAAGGATGGAGGATGCGATGCACCATCAACCATCGATGGCCGAATCCATCTCCGCTCGACTCCGCTCGGGGCGGCCCTTGTGCGCCTAGGCGGCGCGATTGTCGTCCTGGGGGCGCTCGTCGGCCTGCTCATCGTCGCGGCCACGGACCAGATCCTGCCCGCCTCGAGCGAGTACCAGGCGCAGATGCGGCTCTGGCTCGCCGGTCGAGCGACCGGGATGTCCGCCTATCTGCTGCTGACCGCCCAGATCGTGTTCGGCCTGATCCTCAGTCACCCGGTCAACCAGTCGACCTGGAAGCTCTCGCGGCGGCTGTATCCATGGCACGAGAACCTCTGGGTCTTCGTGCTCGGGTTCCTGGCCGCCCACATCGTGAGCATCATCCTCGACCCCTACGCCGGCGTGGGGGTCGCCGGCGCACTCATCCCGGGTCTGTCGAGCTACCGGAGCGTGCCGGTCGCGCTGGGGACCCTCGCGCTCTACGGCCTCCTGATCGCCGGCCTGACGGCCCGCTACACGAAGCTCCTGCCGCCGGGCGTCTGGTTGAAGCTCCATCGCGCGAGCCTCGTTGTTCGATCTGACCTATCCGAGCGGCGATGGCATCCCGATCCTCCGAGAGCTGGCTGCGCGTCGGCCAACGACCCGGGTGGTCGTGTTGACGATGCACCGCGACGCCGAGACGGTTCGCCAGGCCTTGTTGGCGGGTGTCGCCGGCTACGTCGTGAAAGGGGCGTCGTGGCGTCGGGAGCGGCTGCCGCCGAGGCCGGGCACGCCCTCGGGATCAGTCCGCACACGATCAGGCGCCATGTCGCGAACCTGTCCGCGAAGATCGGGATCAGCGGGCCCAGGGCGCTGACGCGCTACGCGATCGACAACGGCATCATCCGGGAGCGCTGACCCGCGGACCCGAGCGGTCCGTCAGAGCGGCGCTTGCGCTCGGCCGGCGTCGCCAGAGGCTCGCCGACTGGTCCTGGGACCTGCCGCGTCCCGTCAGCAGCAGAAGCGGCGCACGACGTCATACAGGACCGGCAGCCCGAAGCGAAGCGCGTCCAGGGACACCCGCTCGTCGATCCCGTGGAACCGCTCGAGGAACGATTCGGCCGGGTCGAGTCGGAGCGGGCTGAAGCCGAAGGTCGGGACCCCGAGCTTCCCCGTGTGCTTGGCGTCGGTCGCGAAGGGCGCCATGACCGGCAGCGGCAGCCCGTCGGGGTCGTGCTCGACGAGCGTGTCGGCGAGCAGGCGGTACAGATCGCTGTCGACCGAGGTTTCGACCGCTGGTCCCTCGTTGATCGCCTCGATGTCGCAGTGACTCGCCAGATCGTCGCCGAGCCGCTCGACGATCCGGGCCCGCAGGCCGGCCTCGGTCGTACCCGGCAGCGTCCGGCAGTCGAGCTGGACCTCGGCGGTCCCGGGGATCACGTTGTACTTGACGCCGGCCGTGATGACGTTCGGGCTGATCGTGTCGCGCAGCAGGGCACCAGTGGCGCGAGCCATCGTCGGGTCGCAGACCCGCTCGAGGGCGGCGTCCGCCAGTCTCGGGTCCGGATCGAGGATTCGGCGCACGAGGTCCCCGGTCGGGCTGCCGAGCTCGTCCGCGACGGCGCCGATGAACCGCTCCATGACGGGGGTCGGGCGCGCCGGCTCGGGCTCCGCGACCGCCGTGACGACCGCGGCGGCGCGGACCGCGGCGTTGTCGGGTCGAGGCATCGACCCGTGCCCCCACGTCCCGCGGACAGTGATCCGGTAGACGACGAACCCCTTCTCCGCGACCTGGATCGGATAGAAGCGGCGCCCGCCAAGCTCGACCGACACGCCGCCGCACTCGTTCAGCGCGCCGGCCGCCCGGAGCCACTCTGGCCGCTGCTCGACGACCCAGGCGGCACCCTGCCAGCCGCCAGCCTCCTCGTCGGCCGTCGCCGCGAAGAGCAGATCGCGGCGCAGCCCGGGAATCGGGTCGCCGGCCGGGTCGCGCCCGGCGGCGCGGGCCTCGGCGGCGAGCATCCGCACGATCGCAACCTCCATCGCGACCATGCCCTTCATGTCCACGGCACCGCGGCCCCAGACGTAGCCGTCGTCGATCTCCCCGCCGAACGGGTCGTGGGTCCACAGCTCCGGTGGCGCCGGGACGACGTCGAGGTGCGAGAGCAGGAGGAGCGGCTTGCCGCCAGTGCCGTCGCCGCGCAACCGGCAGGCGATCGAGCCGCGGCCGGGGAAAGGCTCCACGACCTCGGACCCGAGACCGGCATCGGCCAGCAGGCCCTCGAGGTAGCGGGCGGCCAGGATCTCGTCGCCGGGCGGGTTGACGGTGCGGAGGCGGATGAGATCGCGAAGGGATTCGACGAGCTCGTGGTGGGCGTGGTCCCAGGCGGCTGGGTCGAGGGCGTCGGACGGGCGCGGGACGGCCGGCCCGGCGGTCATCGTCGCGCGTTCACGTCGCCGCGCCGCCGACCCACAGGCCGATGAAGCCGAGGAGGAACCCGCCGAGCACGATCGCGGCGATCATCAGGATCAGCAGGCGGCCGTAGTGGCGCTCCTCGGCGAGAGCGGTCGCGGGATCCGGGTCGCGGCCGCCGGCGATG
>Ga0210334_10783310_pt1 | contig 83027 bp, 83 predicted proteins | sample S306metaT_FD_164440 | JGI IMG/M metagenome (GOLD analysis project Ga0210334, IMG submission 164440) | Metatranscriptome of estuarine sediment microbial communities from the Columbia River estuary, Oregon, United States - S.306 (Metagenome... | ecosystem: Environmental > Aquatic > Marine >... | reverse complement strand
GGCAATGCGCAACGACGGAAACGGCATGCCCTGCTCTTCCAGGGCACCATTCTGCACGGCATGCCGGTCGATCTCATCGCGCGATACCTGAAACAACCACGGCGACAACCGGACTACCGTGCAGACCGACCTCATGGCATGTTTCTTCGAACGATCAACGCCCCACCGCAGGAGATGAAACAAGCCATTGCGGCTGAATGGGGCGCGGACTCGGCAATCGATGAAGTGCCCACGGCCCGCATGCCAGGCAATATCGCCGCCGTCCTCCGAAGAAGCCTCGAAGAACAGAGGCCCTAGACGGCCACCGATGCCGACCTTGCCTTCCATTCACCCGACGCGTCGGCGATCATGACATCCCTATGCCTCGGACAACGAGCGCGCGTGTACGGGTCTATGAACAGGGAGCGGGTCTTGTAATCCGACAACTGAGGGGCCTCGTCGGTAGGCGGTGAGCCAGCCGATGGCCACGTCTTCCGTCGGCTCCTCACTTCGCTCCCACACGTGGATGTACCGTTTAGTTGCCGCGCGGAGAATGACTGTGGAGTCCGATACGCAAACACTTCGACATATTCCGCTTGGCTACTGGGTGGAGGGATGGGCAGGCTGTCGGCGCGAAGGCCTCTCAGGTTGAATTCAAGGGAGAGCTCGGATCGAAGACCACATCGGTTAGAAGACGCATCAAAGAAACAACTAGAACAACAACCCGCAGCTGGTCCCTGCCCGGCGATGGAACGAGAAAAACCAACTCGACTTGCTCATCCTGCTTCCCGGTAGCCGCACTCTTCGTTGCGGCACTGGACGCTCCGGCCGGCCTGTTTGCTGACCTTTTCAATCAGGAACGGTGCCTGGCAGGTCGGACAAGTTTTCGGCACGGGACGGTCCCAGAGCGCATATTCGCATTTGGGGTAATTGCTGCAGGCGAAGAATGAGCGCCCCTTCTTGGTCCGTTTCTGCACAAGATCGCCGCCACAATCGGGCTGCGGACACTTGACACCGAGCGCCAACGGCTTCGTCGTCTTGCACTGCGGGTAGGCGGAACAGGCGATGAACTTGCCGAATCGCCCGGTCTTGACCACCATTGGGCTGGCGCACTTGTCGCACTTCTGATCGGTCGTGATCTCCAGCTTCGGTACGATCTTGATAATGCCGTCCGGCAGCCTTTCGAAATTCTGGGTATTCTTGCAGGGCGGATCATCTTTGTAAGCGGGACAGGCCAAGAATTTCCCATTCCGCCCCCATTTGATCTCCATCATCTTGCCGCATTTCTCACAGGGGACGTTCGTGGGCGGCTCAACCGTATCCTTGGGCCCAGGAATCGTCTTGGCGTGATCGAGCTCTCTGGTAAAGGGCGTATAGAAATCCCGCACCGCCGTGACCCAGGGCTTGGTCCCCTCTTCCACTTCATCGAGCTGAACTTCGAGCTGCGAGGTGAAATCGACATTGATGAGTTCGGGGAACCCCTTCATCAAGAAGTCGTTGACGGTTCGCCCCGTTTCCGTCGGGACTAAACGCCCCTCGGTCTTTTCGACATACTTGCGATCTTGGATCGTCGAGATGATTGCGGCATAGGTCGATGGCCGCCCGATCCCCTTTTCTTCCAGTTCCTTGATCAACAACGCTTCGTTGTACCGAGGCGGCGGTTGCGTAAAATGCTGTTTGGAGGTCAGGCCAAGCGCCGACTGCCCCTCCTGCTCAACCATCCGCAGCTGATCGCCCTCTGCAAGATTTGGCAACTGCCGCTCGCTGTCATCCTCCGCCTCTTGATCTGCCTTGGGCTTCTGCGTGGGCAATTCTTTGTCGATCCCCTCCATATAGACAATAGTATGGCCGGGGAACTTCACGATTGTCCCGGTGGACCGGAAGATATAGCGATCCTTCGTCCCGACCGGCGTGGAATCGATCCGCGTCACATCCAAAATCGCCGGCACCATCTGCGAGGCGATGAATCGATTCCAGATCAATTTGTAGAGATTGTACTGATCGTGATCCAAATATTGACGGATGGTTTCCGGATCGCGCGCAGCCGACGTCGGCCGCACCGCCTCGTGAGCTTCCTGCGCAGCCTTCTGCGTCTTGTAGACATTCGGCGTTTCGGGCAGATAGTCCGAGCCGAACCGCGCCTGAATCAATTCGCGCGCTTCTGCCGTCGCCTCCGCTGAAATGCGAGGCGAATCGGTTCTCATATAGGTAATCAGGCCGGTTGCCCCTTCGGCGCCGATTTCAATCCCTTCATAGAGCTGCTGCGCCAGCGTCATGGTTTTCTTGGGCGAGAAGTGCAACTTGCGCGACGCCTCTTGCTGCAAGCGACTCGTGATGAACGGCGCGACGGGGTTCCGCTTCTTTTCCCGGCGCTCGACCGACTGCACGGTAAAGCTCTTCCCCTGAATCGCCTCAACGATACGAACGGCCTGCTCGCCGTTTTCAATGGAAGCCTCTGCTCCGTTGATACTATGAAGCTTTGCTTCAAAGGAAGGCGGATTGTCGCCGGCCAAAAGAGCCGTGAGCGACCAATACTCTTCGGTTCGAAAGGCCTCCCGTTCGGCCTCGCGCTCACAGATCAACCGCATCGCGACCGACTGCACTCGGCCCATGCTGAGCCCCCGCCGCACTTTCGTCCAAAGCAACTGGCTCCCTTGGTATCCGACGATACGGTCCAGAATCCGGCGGGCTTGCTGGGCATTCACCAACTTCATATCGACCTGCCCAGGAGATTGAAGCGCGCGCTTGATCGCCGGCGCGGTGATCTCATTGAACAACACTCGGAACACTTTTCCACTCTTCTTCTTTTTCGACTTGCCCAACAACTCCTGTTCAAGGTGCCAGGCGATAGCCTCCCCTTCACGATCAGGGTCCGGCGCCAAGAACACCTTGTCGGATTCTTCCGCTTTCTTCTTGATTTCGGCGAGGATTTTGGACTTGCCCTTGATGGTGACGTACTGCGGCTCAAAGTCGTGATCGAGGTCGACGCCTAATTTACTGGTCGGCAAATCCTTAATATGGCCGACCGACGCCATGACGGTATAGCCTCGGCCCAGATACTTCGCAATCGTTCTTGCCTTCGTCGGAGACTCAACAATGACCAGTGATTTTGCCATGACGACTCCATCCGCCCATAAAGAATTGCCCCATCCGTATCAAATATCCTGGCGTCATGCAACTAGAACGACGGAAACAGCCGACCGGCGGGACGAGCGTGTCTCGTATCTCGCATCTCGTGAAGCGTGAATCGCAGGACGGAAGGAGTGTATTCGCGTCCTCCTTGCGAGATACGCTTCACGAGATACGAGCGACGCGCAAGGCTACAGCCGCATGTACTGCTGACCCGGCAACTGCCTGACGAACCCGGATAGTTCGAGCGAGAGCAGGCTGGCCGCCACTTGCGCGGCGCTCAGTCCTGTGGTTTCGATCACCATATCGACGGACCGCGCATCGTAGGACAGTGCCTCGTAGACGACGGCGTCTTCTCTTCGTAGCGCCTCGCGCGGCGCCGCCGGCCCACCACCGGACGGCAAGCCGGCCCGCAGACGCGCATCGAGTTGCGGCACGATTTCGTCAAGAATGTCCTCCGCCCGCTCGATCAGCTTGGCGCCCTCTTTGATCAGGCCGTTCGATCCCCGGCAGGCTTCTTCTTTCACCGGGCCCGGCACGGCAAACACGTCGCGCCCCTGCTCCAAGGCCAGCTTCGCCGTTATCAGCGAGCCGCTGTCTTTCGCGGCCTCGCTCACGAGAACGCCGAGCGACAGCCCGCTGATGATCCGGTTTCTTCGCGGAAAATGGTGGCTCAGCGGAGACGCGCCGATCGGCAATTCTGAAATGACGGCGCCCCGCTCTTCAATGTTGCGCCGCAACGCGTGATGCTCCGGCGGATAGGTGCGATCGATGCCGCACCCCAATACGGCGATCGTGCGCCCCTTCCCGGCCAGCGCGCCCCGGTGCGCCGCCGCATCAATCCCGCGCGCCAGGCCGCTCACGATCGTGATGCCCCTGCCGGCCAACTCCTTGGCAATCTCCTCGGTGACAACGCGGCCTGACGGCGTGGCGCGCCGCCCACCCACGATCGCCACCGCGACATCGTCCTGCGCCGACAGGACCCCGCTCACATACAGCAAGGGCGGAGGATCGGGAATGGTTCTGAGCCGTGCTGGATACGACTGGTCGAAAAGGGTGATGACCCGGATCTTGAGGCGCTCGGCGGCCTTCGTCTGCCGATCGATCTCCCGGCAAATATCAGGCTCCGGGCCGCGCCGCACGGCTGCGGCTAACTCGGCGCCGCACCCGGCTTGGATCAGCGCGTCCGGTTCGGCCGCCAGCACCGCGTTCGGCGAGCCGAAGGCTTGCACCAGCTTGAGCACCGTGCGATCGCCGACCCCGTCGACCGCTTGGAGTGTCAGCCAAGAGGTCAGCGAAGCCGCGTCCATGGCAGGCACCGGTAACAATAGGTCCGCCCTGTCCCACGACCGACATCGCTTGCCGGACATGGATTGGACGCGGCGGAAGGCGTCCACAGACGCCGAACTCGTTTACATGACGACAAGATCGTACTGTTCGAGATGCAGCTGGCCGTCCGGCATGACGACGATTTTCGCCGTGCAATCTCGCTCCAAGGTTTCCACTCCGTAGCGTTCTTCGTCTTGCAGCAGCTCGGCCACCGTGGGATGGGCGCCGATGACGATCCGTTGATGATCTCCGGCCGGTTCGATCCGCCGGATCTCGCGAAAGATCTCATACGCGACGGTCGTCGGAGACTTCGTATAGCCGCGGCCTTCGCAGTAGCGGCATGGCTCCGACAGTGACCGCAGCAGATCCTCGCGGACGCGCTCCCGCGAAATTTCGATCAAGCCGAGATCGGAAATCCTGGAAATTCTCGTCCGCGCCTTGTCGGACGCCATGGCGTCCACGAGCGCATGATAGACCTTGTCGCGATTCTTTTCGCGCTCCATGTCGATGAAATCAACGATGATGATGCCGCCGATCCCGCGCAGCTTCAGCTGGTACGCGACTTCCTTGGCCGCCTCCAAATTATTCCGGAGGATCGTTTCTTCCTGGTCTCGTTTTCCGACGAAGCGTCCCGTATTGACGTCGATCACCGTCATCGCTTCCGTGTGATCGATCACCAGGGAGCCGCCAGACTTCAGCCACACCTTTCGGCTCATCGCCCGCGCGATCTCTTGCTCCACGCCCAGATGATCGAACAGCGTCTCATCCTTGTCGTAGAAGTGTATCCGCGAGGTCTGCTCGGGAGAGAACCGCTGTACGAAGTCGCGGATGGCTTCGTACTCCTCCCGCGAATCGATCCAGAGCCGGTCCACTTTCTTCCCGAACAAGTCCCGCACGACGCGGAAGCTGAGACTCAAATCGGTGTGCAGCAACGCCGGAGCGCTCCGCTGCTCCCGGTTCGTCAAAATGTCCTGCCAAAGGACGTGCAGAAAGTCGACGTCGGATTTCAACTCGTCTTCCTTGACTCCTTCGCTCACCGTCCGGACGATGTAGCCGCAGCCGGGCCGGCGGACGCGGCGCATAATGTCCTTCAGCCTGGACCGTTCCTCATCGCGCGGAATTCGCCGCGACACGCCGATATGCTCGACGTTCGGCATGAAGACCAGATAGCGTCCCGGCAAGGACACGTACGTCGTGACCCGCGACCCCTTGGTGCCGATTGGCCCCTTCGAGATCTGCACCATCAACTCTTGGCCTTCGCTCAAGAGCTGTTCGATGGGCTTCGCGCTCTGGCGCTTCGGCCGGAGCATGTCCGAATCTTTCTCGTCCTCCTCCGACTCGACCAGCATGTCGCCCGGCTCCGCATCCATCGACAGATCGGACACGTGCATGAATGCGGCCTTCTCCAGGCCGATATCCACGAACGCCGCCTGCATACCCGGCAAAACCTTGGCGACTCTGCCCTTATAAATGTTGCCGACGAAGTCCTTGTGCTTGGCGCGATCCCCGAATAAATCGGTGACCACTCCGCCGTCAAGGACCGCCACGCGAGTTTCCTCCCGCGCGACGGTAATCGCAATTTCGGTTCCCATATCTCGCTCCTTCTGCCTGAGAGCCTCGGTGCGCGGAATGCGCCGGACGCAGACGTCTACCCAGGTCCGTAGCGCGCAATCATCCGCTGCCGCCGTATCGGCTCCCGATACGATTCCAATTCAGGGCCCCGCCGCAGCACAACGCGGCGCGCCAGAAACCACACATTAATAGAACAGACTCAACCGTCTTCGCTTCACGTTCAACAACAGTCCCAGCGACGCCATCATCATAATTGTGGCGCTGCCGCCATAGCTTACCAGCGGAAGGGGAATCCCGACGATCGGAAACATCCCCGCCGTCATGCCAATATTGACCACGACGCAGAAACACAGCATCGCCACGATCCCGACCGCAAGCAGGGCCCCCAGCTGATCCTTCGCCTTGGATGCAATGTCGAGCGCCAACCAGATCAGCGCGATGAAGAGCGCCAGCAACACGAGCACGCCGAGAAACCCCCATTCTTCCGCGTACACCGCAAACACGAAATCGGTATGCCCTTCGGGCAAGAACTTCAGCTGGCTTTGTGTGCCGCCGAAGAGTCCCTTGCCCGTCAGTTCCCCGGACCCGATCGCAATTTTCGATTGCAACGCGTGATACCCCTTTCCACCAGGGTCGTAGCCCGGATCGACGAACGCCATAATGCGCTGTCGCTGGTAATCATGCAAGGACCCCCATACCCCCTCCCAGGCGAAGGGAAAGAGCATGACCGAGAAGAGCAGAATGACGCCCAGCGCTTGGGACCGGACTCCGACCATCAACAACATCGCCGCATACACCGCGACGAAGCTCAACCCGCTTCCCAAATCCGGCTGTTTCAGGATCAGGACAAGTCCGGGCAGCATCAGCAGCCCCGGCACGATCACACGCTGCAGCCACCCGGCGCGAGGCGCCTTCGAATAGTAGTGCGCCAACACCAAGATGAGCACGAGCTTGGCGAACTCCGACGGCTGAATACTGAACGGCCCCATCGCAATCCACCGCTGCGCGCCCTTGCTCGCCCGCCCCTCGAACAGCACGAACAGCAGCATCAGCAGCACCAACCCATACGCCGGATACGCCAGGCGCGCAATGCTGTGATAGTCCCATGCCCACATTACGATGAAGGCCGCCGCTCCCAGACCGATCCATATCAGCTGTTTGACATAATAGGGCGCGATGCCGCCCTGTTGATCGTGGGTGACGCTATGAATGGAGAGCACGCCGAGGGCGAGAATGGCCAGGATCAGCCCTATGTAGCGGAGATCGAAGCCATCGAAGCCGCGCGAATCCGTCAATCGATCGATCATGACTCTTCCAACGATCGCCGAGACTGTCCCGCCGTAGAGGACCCTGAAATCACCGTCGTCATCTGCGGGGCCAGTTTCATATACGTTTCAATCACTTCTTTTGCCAGGGGCGCCGCAGCGGACCCGCCGTGTCCCATATGCTCGCCCAGAACGGCCACCGCAATCTTCGGCGACTCCACCGGGGCAAAGGCGACAAACCAAGCATGGTCTCGGAATTTTTTGGGGATACTCTCCTCCGGTCCCGTTCTGAGTGCCGCCACCTGCGCCGTTCCCGTTTTCCCGGCAATCGTGACCAGCGAAGACTTGGCCCTGGTCGCCGTGCCGACCTTGACGACGTCGGCCAGGGCTTCTTTGATGATGCGAAACGTCTCAGGCTTCGCTTTGATCTTTCCGCGCGGAACCGCCGGCAGCTCTTGCAGATTGCCGGTTGCCCGATCCATCACGGCATGCACCAAGCGGGGCCGGTAATTGACCCCGTTATTGGCGACCGTACCGATCACGCTCGCCATTTGCAGCGGGGTAACCGTCACATAGCCTTGACCAATCGCCGCCGAGACCGTTTCACCAGGCAGCCACACCTCTTTCTTCACCTTCTGCTTCCAGGCGATCGAGGGCATAATGCCGGACCGTTCGGACGGCAGCTCCACACCCGTTCCTTGCCCCAATCCGAATTCCTTGCCGAACTCGGCCATGACGTCGATGCCCATGCGCTGTCCCACCGTGTAGAAATAGACATCGCACGAATGTACGAGGGCATCGTGAAGATTGACGGCCCCGTGCCCGCTCGCTTTCCAATCGTGGTAGATCCGTTTCCCGAACTGATAGCCCCCGTTGCAAAACACCGTGCTGGACGGCGACATGGTCTTCGTCTCCAGCGCGGCCACCGCCATCGGAACCTTGAACGTGGAACCGGGAGGATACTGTCCTTGGGAGGCCCGATTGTTCAGCGGGCGGCCTTCATCCTGGACGATCTCGACCCACTGCTTGGGCGTCAGTTCCCGCGAGAGCACGTTCGGATCGAACGCTGGACGGCTGGCCATGGCAAGGATATCACCATTGGTCGGGTCCAACGCCACAATCGCGCCGTATTCCTGGCCCAGCAACTCCTCCGCCACTTTCTGCAGTCGAATGTCGATCGTCAAATAGAGATCGTTTCCCGCCTGCGGCTTCTCGACGACGGCCGCTTGTTTTTCGTGCCCAACCGCATCGACCTCGATGCTTTTCCGGCCGGCCAGGCCGCGCACATGGCGATCAAACGATTTTTCCACCCCATATTGTCCGACGACGCTGCCTTGATGCAGGCCAGAAAACTCCGGCTTGTCCAGTTGCTCGGACGAAATTTCTCCGACATAGCCCAGAATATGGGCTGCCGTCACCCCCCCCGGATAATTGCGTTGCGACTCAACCTCCACCATGACACCCGGAAGATCCAAGCGATGGGATTCCACCAGCATGGCGTCACGGAGCGTCATCCGATCCTTGATCTTACGCGGCAGGAGTTTGCCGCCCTTGACCGCCAACTTCTTTCGGATGAGATCCGGGTCCAAGCTAAGCAGGTCAGCCAGTTGTTCAACCAGCACCTCACGATCCTTCACATCTTCCAACGTGACATACAAACTGAAGCTCGACACATTATTCGCCAAAAGCACCCCATGCCGGTCATAGATGAGGCCGCGAGCCGGCTCGAGCAGCACCTGTCTGGTGCGATTGTTTTCCGAGAGATCCCGGTAGTACGGACCCTCCCGGATTTGCAAATGCCACAGTCGAAGGCCGAGGAGAGCAACAACCAGAAGAAGTCCCACCCGAAGAATCATGAGCCGGCGATAGAAATCGCCGAATTCGGTTTCTGCAGCATGCGCCAACGCCATACGATCCGCCTACGTCCGATATTCGGAAACCCACCGTTCGATATTCAGTCGGCTCCACAGCAGCCAGTAGAGCGCACCGCCCGCCACAGCATCCATCACAGCCTGGGGCGCCACAACGGCCCTGACCGCCCACCACCAGTCTTGTTGGTCGCTAAGATTGAGCAATGCGGCCGTAACCAGTCCGGCCACGCACGATATCGCGAGGATCCCCAGCACAAAGACCGCCGGCGCTAGATATACGACATGGCGCCCGGCGAGACCGGCAACATACCCGACGGCCCCTTTCGTCATCATGCTGGTGGCCAGATCGGCGGCAGAAAACAAGCTCATGATCCACCCCAGAGCCAGCCCCAGCAGCAACCCTTCGAGTTCTCCCCCGAACAGGCCGACCAGGCACACCGCAATCAGTCCAATGTCCGGCATCACTCCCCATACCATCATATGGGGCAAGAGGATGGACTGGACCGAGACTAACCCCGCAATAAGAGTCGCCAGCACCGCCATTTTCATGACTTCGGCCTCACCGCCGGAACGCCAAGCTGCTCCCCTTCGGCCTGAACATTTGGAGACTGGATGACCAAGACTTCTTCAACCCGCCCGACATCGACATCCGGAGTCAGTTCAGCAAACTGGAACAGCGCCTCTTCATCTTTGTTGATCCTCGTGATCGTCCCGATAGCCAGGCCACGGGGAAACCCTCCGACCAGCCCGGAAGTCACCACCCGATCGCCGGGCCGCGCATTCGACAACAACGGGATATACTTCAGCCGGGCCATCCCTTGGGTGGTCCCTTCGACAATTCCTTCGTCTCTCGTCCGCTGAACCAAGCCAGCGATCGCGTTATTCGGGTCCGTCACCAACAACACCACCGACGTGGCGGCTGTGGTCTTGACGATGCGGCCCACCACACCGGCAGACGTAATCACACCCATGTCCGATTTAAATCCGTCCGACTCGCCTTTATTCAGAATGATCGTGCGGTACCAATTCCCTGTGTCGCGACCGATCACTTGCGCCGCTACCATTGACAATTCCGCGCGCGTCTTGAATTCCAGCAACGCCGTCAGCCGTTCCGTCGCCACCGCCGCCTCGCGCAGCTGGCTGTTCTGCCCCTTGAGATGTTCTAGTTCCTTCCGCAATTCCTTGTTTTCTTCCGCGACCCCGCGCAACGCGACGAAACCGCCCCAGAAATCGGCTATGCCCTCTTGGACACTCGCCGCCGCTCGAAGGGGCCAGCTCAAGACCCATCCAATCGGGCTTCCGACCTCTTGGAATACACCCTGGAGTTGGCTGGGCAACAGCAGAAAGCCGACCAAGAGGACGGCGGCAAGCACGAGGGCGATGCGCCCCGTATTGTAGGGTAGTCGAAAATTGACCATCCGCATGAGGGATGGAACCTTTACCGGAGGTTGTTGGCTTGTGACATAACCGATACTTTCCGAAGAAGATCCAGTTCGTCCAAGATCTTTCCCACTCCCAACACCACGGAAGTGAGTGGGTCGTCCACCGTAATGATCGGCAAGTTCGTCTCTTCTCTGAACCGCGTATCCATCCCCTTGAGGAGCGACCCTCCGCCGGTCAATACGATGCCGCGGTCGATGATATCCCCCGCCAATTCCGGCGGAGTGTTTTCCAATGCGATCTTGATCGCATTGACGATGGTCCCGATCGGTTCCTGCAAGGCTTCGCGGATTTCGGCGTCGTCGACGACGAGCGTGCGCGGGATGCCCGAAATCAAATCGCGGCCCTTGATCATCATCGTCTTCCGCTCCTCAAACGGATAGGCGGACCCGATCTCGAACTTGATCCGTTCCGCCATATGTTCGCCGATGAGCAAATTATATTTTTTCTTGATGTAATTCATGATCGCTTCGTCCATCCGGTCGCCGGCGACCTTCACGGATTCGCTGTACACGATCCCGCCGAGCGAGATGACGGCAATATCCGTCGTGCCGCCCCCGACATCGACGACCATGTTGCCGGACGGCTCGGTGATCGGCAACCCGGACCCGATCGCCGCAGCAACCGGCTCTTCGATCAGATAGACCTCGCGCGCGCCGGCGAGCTCCGCCGAATCACGCACGGCCCGCTGCTCGACCTGCGTGATGCGGGACGGCACACCGATGATGATGCGCGGCCGGACGAAGGCACTGCGATTGTGTGATTTGCGGATGAAATGCTTGAGCATTTGCTCGGCCATCTCAAAATCGGCGATCACGCCTTCTTTCATGGGCCGAACCGCCACGATGTTGCCCGGGGTGCGTCCGAGCATTTTCTTCGCTTCGGCGCCGACGGCCAGCACCTTTTCCGTCTTCTTTTCGACCGCCACCACGGACGGCTCGTTCAGGACGATGCCTCTTCCCCGGACATAGACCAAAGTTGTGGCGGTGCCTAAATCGATCGCCAGGTCGTCGGAAAACCATCCGAATATATCTCCCGTGAACCCCACGGCTTCTCTCCCTTCATCATGGCCTGGCGATCTTGCGCCGAGCCTGTCCGCCCTACTTATCAGTCTGGAACTGCCAACTGTCCGGCGTCCAACACATGGGTCCTGGCCACTTCATCGCCGAGCCGCCGACCCTGTTCATTCCCGATAATCAGAAAACCTTCAAACGCCAAAATCGCCACCGCCGCCACCCAACCGACCCATGGAATCGCAAAGGCGATCTGTGCGCAGCCCAACGGCAGATTCCGAACGATCGACTCTCGAAACCCTGCCGCATCCCGGCTGTCCACGCGCATGGTCTGCAGGCCGACCAACCGTTTGCCGATACTCTTGCCGCCCGCAAACCCATCCGCAATCAAAATGTAGGCCAGCCCGGAAAGAAACCCCACTGGAGGAGCGATTTGGTTTGCGGCGACGACAAGAAACAAGTCGATCAATTTCGCAATGAACCGATTCAGGACATGGGCCTTCGGATACACCGTACGTTCCGGCAACTGCGAGGTCAGCCCATCCCCCGTCAAGGAATCTCCTTATAATTAGTGGCAAAGTATAACAAAATAGCACAATCGGCACAAACAAAGACCACTCTTTCTGCATAACATTCTTTTTGATGTCCCCCAAGGCCCCCAGAACTCCGGAACGTTGCAGACTTTGCTCCATGAACACCTTCGACCGCTGACGCATCAGGCCGCGCAGGCACTCGCTATTCAGCCCCGGCTCACTCCTTCCCTGTAGCATCTTGCCTTCAGCGCGGCGCGCAAGTAAAATCGGTCGGTTGTTGAAACGAATGAGAGGATTGCATGATTAAGATACTCCGTGACTCTTCGCACAACTATCCGTGGTTACTCAAATCCATCATAGGCCTCTTGGCTCTGGTCTTCGTGATCACGATGGGATGGTGGGGCTTCGACGAACGATCAGGCAACGCCGTCGCCGATGTCGGCGATCTCACCGTCTCACGCGATGAGTTCAAGCGAGCGTTTGAATTCATGTACCGCAGCTATAAAGAAAAAGGCGCCGGTGAAATAAAGGAAGAAGCCTTCAAACAGATCGTGGTCGATCAACTGATCGAGAACCGCCTTTGGGTCATCGCCGCGCGAGACATGGGCATCACGGTCTCCGATACGGACCTGCGCGATATGATCGTTCAAATTCCGGATTTTCATAAAAACGGCGCGTTCGATCCCGAACTCTATCGACGCCTGCTCGCCGCCAACCACTGGACCCCATCTGCGTTCGAGGCCATGCAACAGCAAGAAATTCTGGCCGGCAAGGCGCGGCTGATCGTGCGCGACAGCGTGGCCCTGACCCCCTGGGAAATTGCGGAAGGACAAGCGCTTACAACAAAGCTGCAAGATCCCACTGCCGCACCGGCCAAAGACCGCGCGCTGCAGGACATGCTGTTCCAGAAACAACAGCGCGCCCTGGCCGCCTATCAAGAAGCGCTCAAAGCCAAGGTCCCAACCAAGATCCACCGCGAGCTGCTGTGATCAACTGTATTCAGGTGTAGGCAAGGTAGGATCGGCTTCGATATCATAAACCATTCGCTTCAACGCACTTACAACCTCTGTGAGGCTATTCGTTACGCACTGGATTGATCCACATTCAAGCCCAATCGAATAATGGTCGCGCTGTGCTATCCAACACCCACCGTATTTGAGTTGGACGCCACCGAGCTCGTTTGGATTCTACGGCATTGAAGACAGCAGGCAGGAAAAGCGAAACCGATCGTTACAGAATCAGCATCGCGTCGCCGTAGCTGTAGAAGCGATAGCGCTCCCGGACCGCTTCGGCGTAGGCCTTCCGCATCGACTCGGTCCCGGCAAAGGCCGAGACCAGCATGACGAGCGTGGTTTTGGGAAGATGGAAGTTCGTCATGAGGGCATCGACTACTTTGAATTGAAAACCGGGCGTAATGAAGAGCCGGCTTTCGCCTGACATCGGCGCGACCGCGCCTGTTTCGCGAGCCGCCGTTTCGAGCGTGCGGACGACCGTAGTACCGACCGCCACCACGCGCCGCCCCGCCTGCTTGGTCCGCGCAATGGCGCGGGCCGTCTCGTCACCGATCTCAAAATACTCTGCTCCCATCTGATGGTCCTTGATCCGCTCCACTGTAACTGGCTTGAACGTCGCTGGGCCCACGTGCAGCGTAATCATAGCTACCTGAATAGCTCGTTCCTCCAGCCGCGAGAGAAGCTCCGCGGTAAAGTGCAGCCCTGCGGTCGGCGCGGCGATCGCACCCTCGTGTTTCGCAAAGAGCGTTTGGTACCAGTCATGATCTTCCCGGCTGGGCGGACGCTTAATATAGGGCGGCAGCGGCATCCGCCCGCTCTCGCGCAGCAGCTGGGGCACAGGAATCGGACTCTCGATTCGCACCTGTGTGCCGGTCACATCCCGTTTCACAATCGTCGCGCGGGACCGCCGATCAAATTCGATGACCTGGCCGGGATGGAACGTCCCCTTAACCATCACCTCCCAGACATCGTGACCGAGATCTTTGACGAACAGCACCTCGACCATCGTTCTCGACGGCAGTTTCTTCCCCGCTATCCTCGCAGCCATGACCCTCGTATTGTTGACGACCAATAAATCCCCCGGATTGAGCAGGAAAGGAAGATCGGCCACATGACGATGGGTGAGTGCCTGTGTCGTTCGATCCAGGCACAACAATCGCGCGCGGTCACGAGGAATCACCGGCTGTGCGGCGACGAGGGACGGATCGAACGGAAAATCGAACTCGGAGAGTTGCATCAGAAAGCAGAAGTCGGAGGAACCGGAGGCGCCTGGGTCAAAGCAGCGTTTTGGAGTTCCGTGCCTGGATAGTAATAGCGAAGAATGCTGGAAAAGGAGTAGCCCAATTCAGCCAACTCTTTGGCGCCCCATTGGCACAAACCGACCGCATGGCCCGCGCCATACCCGGTGAGGACGATGTCATGACCGAACGATTCAATCGTAAACTGAGTGCTGGGCACGACTGTATAGCCGACAGCTTTACGAAGTTCCTCGCCCCGCAAGATCAGTTCCCCCTTGGAGTGCAGGATGCGCAAGGTAGCCACTCGGCCCGCGCGGCTATGGGAGAGCGGCGTCAGCGTTGCAATCGTTCCAACGGGAAATCCCAGTTGCCGCAGATTCTTCTCCAGCCCCTCGACCGTGAAGGAGGCTTTCCACTGATAGTACGGAGACTCCAAATCGAACGGGCACTCCACGCCTTTCAAATAGGGCAAGTCCTTCGACCAGACAACCATCGCATCTTCCGTAATCCCTGCAGCCGTCGAGGAAAATGCCGCATAGATCGGCGCGCCCTGATGGGTAATCACCAATCCCCTCGTGGACTCGACCGCCTGTTCCACCCGCGCATCGACACCCTGGCGGCCGCGATAGACTTGATCCTGAATGCTCGCCGCCACGTCGTAATCCCGAGAGGCGCTGAGCATATGCTGGTAGAGCGCGTAGGTCCTGGCCGCGACTGCCTGCGCCTTGAGCATTTCGGGATGCCACGACGAATTGACCTCGGACGGCACCACCCCCTTCACATATTCTTCTAGATCGACCTGATTCACGACCAACAGGCCTTTGCCGCGTCTGACCACCTGAACCGACCCACTGACTTGCAGGGCCGTCTTCTCATCGCCCAGCTGAATCGATGCTCCATTGCCGGTACCGTTGCCGTTCTTCCTCGGCAGCCAGAGTTTCAGATCCTGATCGCCTGCACGCAGCGTGACATGACCACCGGCAGCGGGGGATCCGTTCAGGAATATGCCGTGGCCCCGCAGTTCGATACGCAGCAAGGAGCGATGGGCCTGCGCCCGATCCTGCGCATCTGTCGCCCATAGGACCTGATCGGCCTGCACCTCCAGCCGTTGGACGTCCGACGCCAACAACACACGGATGGAAGGCGCGGCCTGGGCCTCGGATGTCGCCAGGCACCCCATTCCTAGGGCGAATGCGGCCAGACCGGCACAACACTGACGCTGTATCATCGACGAAAGAACCATCCTACGATATAGAATAGCAGACTCAGGACGACACTGAGGACGATGCTGGTGCCGATGGGAAAATAAAAACTGACGTTGTCGCGCTTGTAGGAGAGATCACCAGGCAGCTTTCCCAGCCAGCTGAACGCGCCGCCCAGACCTGGAATACGATCCACCGCAAGCAACAACAAGCCGAGAAGCACAATCCCGGCCCCGATTCCGATGAGCAACTTGCCAAGCGCAGTCCATTCCGGCATCAGCCCTTCACCAAACATTCAGCTATCTGAATCGCGTTCAACGCCGCTCCTTTGCGGAGATTGTCGGAGACGACCCAAAGATTGAGGCCGTTCGTGATCGATTCATCCTCGCGCACACGCCCGATGTACACTTCGTCTTTTCCCGTCGCATCCAATGGCATCGGATAGAGCTTCTTCACCGGATCGTCATACACGATCACGCCCGGCATAGCGGCCAAGGCCGCCCGCGCCTCGTTGGGATTCAGGGGCCGCTCCAGCTCGACATTGATTGCCTCGGAATGGCAACGCAACACCGGCACCCGCACGGTCGTCGCCGTCACACGGAGCCCAGGCGCGCCGAGAATCTTTCTGGTCTCCTTCACGATCTTCACTTCTTCCGAGCAGTCGCCCCCGTCGTTGAACGAACCGATATGCGGCAGCAAGTTGAAAGCGATCTGATAGGGATAGACCTCCGCCTTGACGTCGCGGAACGCCATCAGATCTTTCGTCTGATCCATCAGCTCATCCATCGCCGCCGCGCCGGTCCCCGAGACGGACTGAAACGTCGTGACCACCACACGCTTCACACCGACCGCATCGTGCAACGGTTTCAGCGCCATGACCAACGGCGTCGTCGTGCAGTTGGGAATCGAGACAATGCCTCTCGGCATCGCACTCAACGCATGGGCGTTCACTTCCGGCACCACCAGCGGAACGTCCGGTTCCATCCGAAACACGCCGCTGTCGTCGATCACGACGACGCCCGCCGCGCCGAGCTTCTTGCCATAGTCGCGGCTGATCGCATCCGTCGCCGAAATCAACGCGAAATCCACGCCTGCAAACGACGACTCGGGGGTCAGTTCCTCGACCGTCCATTCCTTGCCCTGACAGGACATCGTTTCCCCGGCCGACCGCTTCGAGGCGAAGAGGCGGAGCGATTCCAGCGGGAACTTGCGCTCTTCCAGAATGTCCAATGTTTCCTTCCCGACGGCGCCGGTCGCCCCGAGAATAGCCATCACGTATTTTGATTTCTTTTTCAGCATCGATCCCTGCCTGTTTATAACGCGATTTCTCGAATCCGATGATTGAACGTATCTGCGATCACAAGATGTCCGGACCCGTCGACGGCGATGCCGAAGGGATAATTGAAGCCGGCACTCGACGCCGGCCCGCCGTCCCCGCCATACCCAATCGCCCCAATTCCAGCCAACCGTCCGAGCAGGCCTGTTGTGCAATCCCACCGTCGAACCAGATGATTGTCGGAATCCGTAATGTAGAGATTCCCCTGCCGATCCACCGCGAGACCGGACGGTCTGGACAGGCTGGCTGACGGCTGCTCCGCGTCGCCCTGATACCGATAGGCGCCACCGTCCCCTGCCACGGTTCGAATGAGACCGCTGATGCGATCAATCGCGCGAATCCTTCCGTTGAAGGTATCGGCGATGAAGAGTGTCCCGTCCTCCGTAATCGACAAACCGCTCGGCCCGGCCAGATCCGCCTCTGTTGCGGGAATCCCGTCTCCGTTGTACGCTGCCGATCCGGTTCCGGCCACCGTGCGGATAAACCCGGTTTTGAGATCGATCGCCCGCACACGATTGTTGCTCTGATCGGCCACGTACAAGATGTCCGCATCGCTCACGGCCAACGCTGCCGGTTCATTCAACGCTGCAGCAGCCGCCGGACCTCCGTCGCCGCCGTATCGGGGATGGCCGATGCCGGCGATGGTCGTGATGGTTCCTGTGCCTGCTTCGACGCGGCGCACTCGATGGTTCATGGTATCGGCAATATAGAGATGGCCCTGCCGGTCCACGGTGACCGCGGTCGGAAAATTAAGGCAGGCCTCGATCGCCGGTCCGCCATCGCCGCTGAATCTCTTTTTCACCGTTTCCCCGTTGATGAGATACCGAACGGTCCCACTCAAATCCGCCTGCTGCCGATACTTCTGCGTGGCAGCCTGGGCCGTGTCGGCAAAGGGGTCGTCGTCTATTGATGGCTGCGCGGCTGAATCCTGGCGGACCACCGCCGGCTCGCGTGCGCTATTGGCCACACCGGCCACAGTTGAAATGACACCGGTCTCCCGATCGACCCTCCGAATGACATGATTTTCAGAGTCTGCAATCAGCACGTTACCCTGCGCATCGAATGCCGTGCCCTTCGGCTCATTCAACGTCGCCAGGACGGAAGGCCCGCCGTCGCCTGAATAGTCGGGTTCGCCGCTTCCAGCAAGGGTTTCAATTGTCCCTGTACGAAGAGCCGTCGCCATCATCGACACCACAACGTGTTAACTCAGGTTGCGAAGAATCGCGTCGCCCATCTCGGTCGTCCCGACGATCCGAGCGCCCGGGCTTTGAATGTCTTTGGTCCGATAGCCGAGGTCGAGCGTTTTCACGATCGCCTGTTCGATCGCCGCCGCCTCCTTATCGAGCTGAAATGCATACGACAGCATCATCGCCGCCGAAGCAATCGTGGCAATGGGATTGGCGATATTCTTCCCGGCAATATCCGGCGCGCTGCCGTGGATCGGCTCGAATAGGCCGATCTTGGCGCCGACACTCGCGGACGGCAACATTCCGATCGAACCGGTCAGCATCGCCGCCTCGTCGCTGAGGATGTCTCCGAACATGTTGTTGCACAGCAGCACGTCGAACTGACGCGGATTGCGCACCAATTGCATCGCGGCATTATCCACATAGATATGCCCCAACTCGACATCGGGATATGAGGCATGAACCTCAATGACGACCTTCCGCCACAGTTCTGACGATTCCAGGACGTTGGCCTTATCCACCGACGTGACTTTTTTCCGCCGCTTGCGCGCAGCCTCGAAGGCCACCTTGGCAATGCGCCTGACCTCTTCCGTGGTATAGACTTCCGTGTTGAAGCCCCGCTCTTCGCCGTTCGCCAATTTCTCAATGCCCTTGGGCTTGCCAAAATAAATTCCGCCGGTGAGTTCCCGGATCACGAGGATGTCGATCCCCTCGATCACCTCGCGCTTGAGCGTGGAAGCATCGACGAGATTGGGATAGACCTTGGCCGGACGGAGGTTCGCATAGAGACCCAGTGCCTCCCGGATGCCGAGCAACGCGCGTTCCGGCCTGATACTGTAATCCAACCCCTCCCATTTTGGGCCTCCCACCGCCCCCAGCAACACCGCATCGCTTTGCTTGGCGAGCGCCAACGTATCGTTGGGCAACGGGACACCCGCCTTGTCGATGGCCTGTCCGCCGATATCGGCGGATGTGAACTGAAATGAATGGTGATACTTCTCTTCGATCGCTTTCAGGATCTTCACCGCTTCGGGGACGATCTCGCGTCCCACACCGTCTCCGGCTAGCACCGCAATTTTGGCGTTCACGTCACGCGCTCCTTCCTATTGCGCAATCGGCCGATTCGTTATTCCAACACCGTTTCATTTTCGATCCGCCAGGCGGGATCGACCAAGCAGAGAAACTCGATGTCCGTCGCTCCGATATTTTCCAATGACTGTTGTCCTCCGGGCGGGACATAGATCGTCGTTCCTGGTTCAATCGTCGTCACACGATCGTCAATCATAAACCGCCCCTGCCCGGCGATGAAGTAGTAGACCTCGGACGAGGTCAGTATATGCCGCTTCGACCGTTGTCCGGGACTCAACACTCCGTGGGCAAGGCTGTAACTCAGCTTCAGTTGATGTTTGGATGGATGGAAGATCTCTCGCAGGCGCGTCAGGTCGCCGGCCAGAAATTCCGGACGATCCGCCAACGAGACCTTGAACACGCGTACGCTCCCTTCCGTCCTAACCCAGAAAGAGGAAACTGTACCGTGGGGGTGAACATCAAATCAAGTTCACCTTCTGTTCACCTTGGGCCTGTTTCGTCGCAAGATAGACCAGCTTGTTCAAGGCGCTCAAGTAGGCGCGAGCCGAGGCAGTGATGATGTCGGTATCGGCTCCATGCCCTGAGACCGTCCGGCCGTCTTCCTGGACCCGCACAGAGACCTCGCCCTGCGCATCGGTCCCGCCGGTGATGGCCTTCACGACATACATGAGCAATTTGCTCTTGGTCTGTGTGATCGCGGCAATGGTGCGATAGACGGCATCCACCGGCCCGTCGCCGGTCCCGGTCTGCGTGATGGTTCGGCCGTCGATATCCAATGAGACCGTGGCCGTCGGGACTCGATCCGTTCCGCTTGAGACGCTCAACGACTTCAGCACGATCCGCTCCGCCATCTTGGCCAATTCCTCCGACACGATGACTTCGAGATCTTCTTCGAAGATCTCTTTCTTTTGGTCGGCGAGCTTCTTGAACCGCTCGAAGGCATGATTGATCTCTTCTTCGGTGAGCGTGTAGCCCAATTCGACCAGCCGCTGTCTGAACGCATGCCGGCCGGACAACTTGCCCATCACCATCTTGCTCTCGACGAGGCCAACCGACTCCGGCCGCATGATTTCATAGGTCGTTTTGTCTTTGAGCAGGCCATCCTGATGAATGCCCGAGGTATGCGCGAATGCGTTGGCCCCCACAATGGCTTTGTTGGGCTGCACCACCATGCCCGTGATCTTGCTGACCAAGCGGCTCGCCTTGGCAATCTCTTCAGTCCGGATCTTGGTATCGGCGTTGTAGAAATCCTTTCTCGTCCGAAGTCCCATGACGATTTCTTCCAACGAGGTATTCCCCGCGCGCTCACCGATTCCGTTGATCGTGCACTCCACCTGCCCGGCTCCATTGACGATGGCCGCCAGACTGTTCGCCACGGCGACACCCAAGTCGTTGTGGCAATGGACCGAGATCACCGCCTGCTTGGAATTGGGCACCTTGTCGCAAATACCCTTGATCAACGCGCCGAATTCTTGAGGCACCGCATAGCCGACCGTATCGGGGATATTGACGGTACCCGCGCCGGCCGCGATGACGGCCTCGATGACCTCGTAGAGATAGGCCGGATCGGAGCGGCTCGCGTCCATCGGCGAAAATTCCACGTCATCGACATAGCCCCGTGCCCGCTGGACCATGTCCACCGCGCGCTTCTTGGCCTCCTCGCGAGTCATGCGAAACTGATGCTTCAAGTGGATGTCGGAGGTCGAAAGAAACGTATGGATGCGGACCTTCGGCGCCCCTTTCAACGCCTCCCAGGCCCGATCGATATCTTCTGGGCGGGCCCGCGCCAGGCTGCAAATCGTCGGCCCTTCCACCTCCTGAGCCACGCGCCGCACAGCTTCGAAATCCCCAGGCGAGCTGTACGCAAACCCCGCTTCGATGATATCGACGCCGAGCCGGGCCAATTGCTTGGCAACCATGACTTTTTCTTCCACATTCATGCTGGCACCCGGCGACTGCTCGCCGTCGCGCAGCGTTGTATCGAAAATTCGAATCATGCGTGTCATGTTTTCACCTCTGTTCGATTCAGACTGCTCAAAACGGTCGTCCGGCAAAACCGCAGGCGCACCCTCTGTGGCACATTGAGGATGCCTTCAAGCCGAGAACGCAGTCCGCGGCCGTTTTCAGCAGTCTGCAAAAACACAAAAGCCCTCATCCCTTGTATAAGTCAGGGACGAAGGCTCGACGCGCTTCGTGGTACCACCCTGTTTCGGCCCTGAACAACCAGATGCTGTTCAGAACCCTCCATTCGGCCCGTCACGCGGGCAAAGCGGAATCCGTGACTCAGCGTTCACGGATTCAAGCTCAGAGGCGAGTTCGGCAATGCCTGGGCTGGTTCGCACCGTCCACCAGCTCTCTCATATCATATCCAGGCGCTTCGCCTACTACTCCTCGTCACAGCCGCTCACAGATGTCCTATCTCGTACGCACCCCGGTACCGGCATCGGCTCCTATTTCGGCTCAAGCGACGGCACTTCTGTTTTCCCCGGCCCCTTCTTCCCCATCGCCTGCGCAACCAGCCAGTAGATGCGCTCAACCGGCCCCATCAACGCATAGCCGGCAAAAATCACGAACAACATAACTTGAGGCCAGGCCGCCACCATCATCAACGTGAGGATGCCCCAGACCAGATAGGTAATCTGCTGGTGTCCTTTGAACTTGAGGTCTTTAAAGCTGCGGTACTTGATCGTGCTAACCATCAGGAACGACAGTGCCAGAGTCATGATTAGGACGAACGCCGGCTTGACCTGCGTTCCCATTCGAACGGTGTAGTGGTCGAACACGACTAGCGATGCCACGACTCCGGCTGCAGCGGGAATAGCCAGACCTGTAAAGTACTTCCCGTCGGACAAGGTCACCGTTGAATTGAACCGGGCCAGCCGCACCGCGCCCATCGCCACGTAAGCGAACATGACCGCCACTCCGAACGACCCCAACCCACTCAACGCCCAGGAATAAATGAGGAGTCCCGGCGCAACGCCGAACGACACGACATCGGACAGTGAGTCGTACTCCAACCCAAAATGGCTCGTGCTGTTGGTCAATCTGGCCGACTTGCCGTCGAGGACATCGAACACCATCGCAACGAGAATCGCGATCGCCGCCGTCAGGTAATCGCCATTGAACACCGAGAGAATCGCATAGACCCCGCAAAACAAATTGCCGGTCGTGAAGAGGTTAGGGATCAGATGCATAGCTGCCTTGCGTTGCTTGCTGCCTTTGGCGAATGAGGTTTTCAACGCAGCGGTTTTCATCTCAGCTCTCCTATGACGGTTTCTCCGCCTTTCACATGATCTCCGAGCGCCACACGCACACTCGTACCGATCGGAAGAAAGGTATCCATCCGCGATCCGAATCGGATCAATCCAAATCGTTCGCCCCGCACTGCCGGGTCCCTGGGAGAAGCCCAACAAACGATGCGCCTGGCGATCAGCCCCGCCACTTGTACGCACAACACCTTGATGCCCTCGGTCGTCCGAATCATCAGCGCATTCTGCTCGTTCCTCAATGTCGCTTCCGGCTTACTGGCAACCAAGAATGCCCCCGGCTGGTATTGGACATCTTCGACCGTCCCATCACAGGGCATCCGATTGATATGCACGTTGAACACATTCAGGAAAATTGTGACGCGAACCGCGCGGTCCTTGAGATACCGGGGCTCGAATTCCTCCTCGATCGCGATGACTTTCCCATCGCCGGAGGCAACCACGAGATGCGGGTCTTTGGGAATCACTCTGGCTGGATTGCGAAAGAACCACGCGACAAACACTGTGAGCAACGCCGCTCCAACCGCCAAGACAACCCAGCCCATCCACCCCGCCAACAGCGTAACGCCGGCGGGAACCGCGATGAAAGGAATTCCTTCTTTGGCAAACGGAACACCGACAGCACGATCGACCACAATTCCTCCTGGTTCTTTCTACGAAGAAGGCCGGTCTGATAATTGAATGGATGACCGGCAGGAACGGCTGCACGTAACGCAATGCGTCTCAGCCAGTTTATACGGGAGTCGTCGAACAAGCGCAATTGAGACGTATTATTCCACTAATTCTTGGTCCGATCAACTAGCTGATCTTTTTTCAGCCAAGGCATCATTGCGCGCAGCTTGGACCCCACGGCTTCGATGGGATGCGCTTCGCCCTTGGCTAACAACGCATTGTAGACCGGACGATTGGCCTGATTCTCCAACACCCATTCCTTGGCAAACTGGCCACTCTGAATTTCACCGAGAATCTTCTTCATCTCCTGTTTGGTCTGTTCGGTCACGACCCTGGGACCGCGGGTAATGTCTCCGTACTTGGCGGTCGTGCTGATCGAGTACCGCATGTTGGCGATACCGCCCTGATAGATCAAATCCACGATGAGCTTCACTTCGTGCAGACACTCGAAGTAGGCCATCTCTGGAGAATAACCAGCCTCGACCAGCGTTTCATAGCCGGCCTGGATCAGCGACGTAAGTCCCCCGCACAACACGACCTGCTCGCCGAACAAGTCGGTTTCGGTTTCTTCCCGAAAGTTCGTTTCAATGACGCCGGCCCGCCCGCCGCCAATAGCGCTCGCATAGGCCAGCCCCACCTGCCTGGTCGTGCCGCTGGGATCTTGGTGAATCGCGAGGAGGCAAGGGACGCCGCTGCCCTTCGTATATTCGGAACGGACGAGATGGCCCGGTCCCTTCGGCGCCACCATGAACACGTTGACGGAAGCCGGCGGAACAATTTGGCCAAAGTGAATATTGAAGCCATGGCCGAACGCCAAATAGGCCCCGGCCTTGAGATTGGGCGCCACGTCTTGCCGATAGATGGCGGCTTGCGCTTCGTCCGGCGCAAGAATCATGACCACCTCAGACGACTTCACCGCATCGGCTACGGGCATGACTTTCAGGCCGCTCTGCTCCGCCTTTTTCCAGGAAGCCCCTTCGCGCAAGCCGATCACCACGCTTACGCCGCTCTCCTTCATATTCAAAGCATGGGCATGGCCTTGGCTGCCGTAGCCGATAACGGCGACCTGCTTATTGCGGATCTGCTGAATGTCTGCGTCTTTATCGTAATAAATCTTCATGCTGAACTCCTTGCAATATATGCATGTTCTTTGACGCCTGTCGGCGTACGCGCGTAGCGAAACAGGCTACTCGCGGGCAACCTTCTTGGCTTGCGCGGAAACCGGACGAACCGGTTCACGGGCCACGGCCACCCGTCCGGTGCGGACTAAATCCTTGATCCCAAGGGGCTGCAACAGATTGATGATCGCTTCAATCTTTTTGGGATCGCCGGAGACTTCGATCGTATAGGTGCTCGGCGTGGAGTCGATGACGTTGGCCCGGAAAATATCCACGATCCGGAGCGCTTCCGCCCTGTCCGCGTCCTTCGTATGCACCTTGATGATCGCCGTCTCCCGCGAGACGAACTCCGTCTCATTCAGGTCCACCACCTTGATCACGTCGATCAACTTGTTGAGGTGTTTGACGATCTGTTCGATGATCCGCTCATCGCCCGACGTCACGATCGTCATCTGCGACATGGAGGGATCGAGCGTGGGGGCGACCGAAAGACTTTCGATGTTGAACCCGCGCCCGCTGAACAGCCCCGCGACCCGGGACAGCACACCGAACTTATTTTCGACTGTCACCGAAATAATGTGTTCCATCTCTCTCAGTACTGAGGCCTGAGTGCTGAGACTTGAGTAGGGTCTCTCAGCACCGAGCACTCATCGCTCAGCACTTCCTTTTTACGCCGTCAGGACCGTATCTTTGTCTTGCGGCGTGACTTTCGCCCCACCGGCTTGCTTCTCCTTCAATTCCGGCGGATCTTCGAGAATCATCTCATGGTTGCAGCCGCCGGCCGGAATCATCGGATAACAATTCTCAAACCGATAGGTCGGGACATCCACAATGACCGGTCCCTCGGTCTCTATAGCCTTTTTCAACACACTGTCGAGATCGGCCACTTTGTCAGCTCGTAATCCGACCGCGCCGTACGCTTCCGCCAACTTGACGAAATCCGGCGTGTTTTCGAGATCACTCGACGCATAGCGCCCATTGTAGAACAGGTCCTGCCACTGCCGCACCATGCCGTGAAATCGGTTATTCAGGATGATGATTTTTACCGGCAGTTTACTCACAACCGCCGTCGCCATCTCCTGCATATTCATTTGAATGCTGCCGTCTCCGGCAATACAGAGGACAAGTCGATTACGGAAGGCAGCCTGTGCGCCCATGGCCGCGGGAAACCCGAACCCCATAGTCCCGAGACCGCCCGACGTCAACCAACGATTCGGCTTGGCCAGTTTGAAGTACTGGGCCGCCCACATCTGATGCTGACCCACGTCCGTCGAAACGATCGGGTCGCGATCCTTCGTCAGCTCGTACAGTCGCTTCACCACCTGTTGCGGCTTAATCGGCCCATCTTTCTCCTGTTGATAGGTCAGCGGATGCGCTTGCCGCCATGCCTGAATCTGATCCCACCAGGGCTTCCGAAGATCTTTTTGTTCGCCATTCACGGTGGCGCGAAGAATTTGGTTCAACTCTCGAAGCACGGTTTTGCAGTCACCGACAATTGGAATATCGACGTGAATGTTCTTCCGGATGGATGTCGGATCGATGTCGATATGAATGACCTTGGCATGGGGGCAAAATTCCGAGACCTTGCCCGTCACCCGATCGTCGAATCGCGATCCGACAGCGATCACGAGATCGGAGTAATGTACCGCCATATTCGCTTCGTAGGTCCCGTGCATACCCATCATCCCCAAAGACAGCGGATGTTCGCCGGGAAAGGCGCCGAGGCCCATCAGTGTCATATCGACGGGAATCTGCGTCATTTCGGCCAATTCGAGCAATTCCTGCGAGGCGCTGGAAAATATCACACCGCCGCCGACATAGAGAATCGGCTTCTTGGCCTTGGTAATCGCTTCAGCCGCCTGTTTGATTTGCCACTTATTGCCCTCGTATGTCGGGCTGTATCCGCGGATCGAGACAGAATTCGGATAGCTGAACTCGGCATCCGCCATCGAGACATCCTTGGGAATATCGACCAGCACCGGTCCGGGACGGCCGGTCGTCGCAATGTAGAAGGCCTCCTTGATCGTCGCAGCCAACTCGTTCACATCTTTGACCAGGAAGTTGTACTTCGTGCACGGGCGGCTCAAGCCGACGTTGTCCGCCTCCTGAAACGCGTCGTTTCCGATCAAGCTGGTGGGCACCTGCCCGCTGAAACAGACCAGCGGCACGGAATCCATGTAGGCATCGGCCAGCGCGGTAATCACATTGGTCATTCCAGGACCAGACGTCACAAGACACACGCCCGCCTTCCCAGTGGCCTTTGCATAGCCTTCGGCCATGTGACCCGCCCCTTGTTCATGGCGCGTCAAAATAATCTCGATGTCCTTCTGTTGGTGAAGCGTGTCGAAAATCTTCAGGACCACGCCGCCAGGAAGCGCAAACACAGTCTTGACCCCTTCCCGCTTCAGGCATTCGATGAAAATTTGAGCGCCGGAGAGTTTCATGACGGCTTCCTCCAACTGCGAGATCGGCGATCAGCTCCAGAAAATCAGCCAATCCAAAAATGTCAAATACTCCGCATGGTGCAGCGGCAAGACGACCCTGCGATCATTCGTAAATTTCTTAAAAATCAATAGGAAAGATTGCAGATCCTACCATCCTGGCTGCGAAGGGTCAATAGCGCCGCTACCGAGAGGCGCACGATAGCGGCTTGCAGCCCCAGCATAGGAAACGGCGGGGGAAAAGAGCGTGGATGTGAAAGCCTATAAGCCGGATTCTGTCCTGCGAAGAAGTCACTCTCCTCGCTTGGATGATCATTTCTCTGGGATTCGAGTTGCCTCGAACCTCGAGCGGCCTACCCGAAGACCTCGACCGGGCCAGTCGGTGTACAGGACTCACGGGGAATCCTGCATATGTCTTCCTATTTGGCCTTGCACCGGGCGACGCTTACCGTGCCGGGGATGTTGCCACCACCGCGGTGGGCTCTTACCCCGCCGTTTCACCCTTACCTGAGCCTCAGCGACAAGATGAAATCTTATCGCATCGGCCATCGGCGGTTTGATTTCTGTGGTGCTGGTGTCGGATCGCTCCGCCTGGGAGTTACCCAGCGCCCTGCCCATGGAGTCCGGACTTTCCTCCCGATGCCGAAGCACCGAGCGATCACCCAGCCTTCACCTCCACGCAGAGGTAGTATAAAGAAGCGCGGCATGCTGTGACAAGAACCTGAGATGGTGGAAATCCAGATTGCAGAGAGACATTCACCCCTGCCATTCCCACTCTAAGATCGAGTCCTCTTGCCGATGGCGTTGGACAACCTGCTGAAGCCGGACCTGATCCTCCTCTGACGAACGTATGAACTCGAGACCGAGCCGGCCATCTTTCGCCCACCGAACGGCGGCAAGCGGCACACTAACCGCCGGTTGGTCATCAGGAAATAATAGTTTCAGCCGGACATAGTCACCCGCCTTTATCGAATTAGGACTTTCCAGCAGGCACCCAGGCAATGAGAGGTCGATGACTCGTCCTTCGCCGACCATCGCTGCACTTGCAAATATCGCGGAACCTTCGATGGGAACCCTCGTGCTATACCGATCCTGTATATCCTCCATGAACGCCTCCTTATTCGACTTAACGATTCCTCCGTACTGTCTCACGGAACCGCTGGCCGACCAATCCTGCCAAAGGAGAGGGCTACCCCCACTAGAATGGGGGGAAGGGATACTGTGAGTCCTAATTCAGAGGTGTGCTGATAAAGTTAACTGGCCTGCAAAGCAATGGATCGGTTACCGATTTCCCACCGCCGGCAAGAGAGCCGTGGGGACAGCCGGTTTCTTCTGGTAGATGGCCATGGCTTCAGGCATCCAGGATTTCAATTGATCGATTCTGGTGTCGTGGCTTGGATGGGTGGACCAGAACTCCCCAGGCCCGCCACCGCTCGACAACTGCGCCATCCGTTCCCAAAGCCCTACAGACTCGCGCGGATCGTATCCGGCATCCGCTGCCAAGAGAATCCCCACATAATCGGCCTCCGATTCATGCTTCCGACTGAAGGGCAACAGCACGCCGACTTGCGCTCCGACACCGAGCGCTGCCATCGTGGCCTGGCCAAGCATGAGATTGCCGCCGCTTGCGCCGATCGCTGCCCCGGCCATTTGCAGGGCCGCATTCGTCAACTGCCCCTGGCTCATCCGCTCCGCTCCATGCCGTGCCAACGCATGCACGACTTCATGACCCATCACGGCCGCCAACCCTGCCTCTGTTTTCGCCACAGGGAAAATGCCGGTATACACGGCCATCTTTCCGCCGGGAAGCGCAAAGGCATTTGCCGTCTTGTCATCCTTGATCACTGTCACGTCCCACTGAAACTGCTTGGCCATCTCGCCATACTTCGATCGCTTTGCCGCCTCGATAATCCGCGCTGCCACCCGTTTTACCGGCTCGGTCTCTCTGGGATCTTGAGACAATTTCACTGTGGGATCGGCCCTAATCTGATCATACGCCTGCATCCCCATCTGCATTTCCTGGCCGACCGACGTCATCAGCAATTGCGATCGGCCCGTGTAGGGATTAGTTTCACAGCCGGCCAAACCCATGCTGCCGATCACAAAACTGAACAGCACGATCGAGCGCGTCAGTCGTCGTTGAGATTGCATCACCCACACTCCATCCCCCATTTCAATCATAGATATTTGACCCTGCCGCAACCGATTGAGTAGATTATCGCGCCCGTCGTTATTTTTCCAGGAGCCATCCGGTGACAGCGCCCCGTCCCGATAATCGCATCGAACGCATCGGCATCGACGAATCGGGCAAGGGCGATTACTTCGGCCCGCTGGTCATCGCCGCCGTGTTCGTGGATGCGACTACCCAAAGCGAGTTGGCCCTCATGCAGGTGCGCGACAGCAAGAAAATCTCCGACGGCCGCATCCTCGAAATGGCACCGGATATCAAGACAATTTGCCCGCACAGCGTCATCGCGATCGGCCCGCAGAAATACAACGAACTCTATGCCAAGATCAAAAACCTCAACCGTCTGCTCGCCTGGGGCCACGCGAAAGCGCTGGAGAATTTGCTCGATCGCGTGTCGTGCAAGCACGCGATTTCTGATCAGTTCGGCAATGAGCGGCTGATTCTGAATGTCTTGCAGGAGAAAGGACGAAAGATCGTTTTAGAACAGCGCACCAAAGCGGAATCGGATATAGCGGTCGCGGCTGCGTCGATTCTGGCGCGCGCGGAATTTCTCCTGCGCCTCAAACGCCTCTCCGGTGAAGTGGGAACCACACTCCCCAAAGGCGCCTCACCGGCCGTCGAACTGGCGGCCCGCATGGTCATCAAAAAACATGGGCAAGATCGACTGGGCGCCGTGGCCAAACTGCATTTCAAAACCACCCAAGCCGTCCTGGCGAGGCTGACGTAGATTCAAGCCCCAGCCACAATCGACACCTCCCCCATGGGATAGGGAAATCGTCTAACCGCTTGCTCCTCGTGAAACCCGCTTCGATTCACTCTCTAATTCTGTGCCATCAGCCATCGGCTCTTTCGGGTGAGAGGCTCTTCGCCACCTGCTAGACTTAACCATGCCGTATCAGCGTTGGGCGGATACGGCTTATTTCAACCACTGACAAAGCGGCAATATTATGCGACTAGACGGGCTGATATTCACCTCGATGGGACTCGGCGTCCTTGGGCTCCTGTTCCTCCTGGCCGGGATCGGCGCCGGGCGTCGGCGCCGCATCCTTCGCCTGTCGATCCACAGTTTCCTAGCCTTAGCCTGTCTGGCATCGAGCGCGCTGCTTTTCACGCTCCACCTCTCGATGCAGGGCTACCGCGCCTTGACGCGCGAGGATTTGGCTGCCACGATCTACGCGGAACCGATCGGCCCCTTGCAGTTTCGCGTCACGATCCACCAGCCGGACGGACAGACAGACAGCTACTCGTTGGCAGGCGACGAAGTCTACGTCGATGCCCATATCCTGAAATGGAAGCCCTGGGCCAATCTGTTGGGGTTGCACACGGTCTATGAGCTGGATCGTATCGCCGGACGCTACCATCTGATCGAAGACGAACGCGGCAAGCCGCGCACGATCTACCCGCTCACAACCGATCGAGTGCTGGACCTCTTCACGCTCCGCCGGCGCTATGCCTGGCTAGCACCGCTGGTCGATGCTGAATACGGATCAGCCGCTTTCTTCCCCGCGCGCAATCGCCTCGCCATCGAGCTCCGCGTCTCCGCCACCGGCTTGCTTTTCCGCCCGCTGAACATGCCGTCCTAACCCGATCCTTCCCCACAACCTCTCTTTTATGACGCCTCATAGGGCACGCTACATGGTGCATCCCGCTGGTGGCAGTGAGAGAGAAAGAATCCAGGCGCATGGTCTAGTCGCAAGCCTTCTTTTTCTTGGAAGGGGATTCCCCCATAACTTTCACTGTCTCTACTCGAAAGATACTACCCGACAGAATATCGGCCTGCACTACTCCACGATCGTCACCGTCACCTCGACACGCTCTTTGGGGTTATCCCGTTCATCGCGCGGCAAATTCACAATCTTATCCGCCACGCCGATACCCTTGATGACTTCACCGAACACAGAATACTTGTTATCAAGAAACCGTGAATCCTCGACGACGATGAAAAACTGCGAACCGCCTGTGTCCGGATCGTTGGCCCGCGCCATCGACACGATGCCACGCTTGTGAGGGATATCGCTGAATTCTGCCTTGACGGAGTATCCAGGACCTCCCTGTCCATAGGTATCCTTCTTGAGCGAGTCCTTGGTGTTAGGATCCCCTCCCTGAATCATAAAACCTGGAATCACGCGGTGGAAAATCGTTCCATTGTAGAAGCCGCTCTTCGCCAGCTTGATAAAATTCTCCACATGTTTCGGCGCCACATCGGGGAAAAACTTCATCTCGATATCGCCGAATTTCGTCTTGATGATCGCCCGCTGCCCTTTGGGTGCTTCCGCTTTTGAAGCCGTTGAATCATCCGCGGCCACAACCAACCCAGCGCTTAAAAACAATGCGGCGCTCCCCACCAGCGCCACCACACATGTCATCAGCCCGATTCGCTCCCGCATCGTCAACCTCCCCTCTCACAGACCTGAACCTATTTGCAGATCCTAGCACAAGCCGACCGACTTAACGCTCCGCCTGTTCTAAGGCTTGTTTCGCCGCTGCCTGTTCTGCTTCTTTCTTACTGTGCCCCTCCCCACGCCCAGCGACCTGATCTCCCACTGACACTTCAACGCGAAACAGTTTCTGATGATCTGGTCCGGTTTCATGCACAGTGACATACCTCGGCAACGATTCATACCGTTTCTGACACCATTCCTGGAACCTTGTTTTATAGTCATCGGCGCCTGGTTGGGTTTGCAAGAATTCGATCTGCCGCAGTTCCTCCCAGAGAGCATCGAGCGTAAAGGCTCGGCCAGCTTCAAGGCCCCCGTCGAGATAGATTGCGGCAATCACAGCCTCCAGCCCATCGGCCAGCAATGACGTCTTCTCCCTCCCCTTCGACAGCTCTTCGCCACGCCCAATCCGCAGCTTGGCGCCGAGGTCAAGCCGCCTGGCAGCAGCGGCCAGCGAGGCTTCACTCACAAGCTTGGCTTTGAGTTTCGAGAGGGCGCCTTCGCTCAGCTGATGATACCGTGTCACCAGGTAGTCGCTGACGATGAGCGACAGGACCGCATCCCCCAGAAACTCGAGCCGCTCGTTATGGCTTCGGCTCGAACTCTTGCGCTCATTGACGTAGGACTTGTGTGTCAGCGCTTCATCGAGAAGAGCCGCATTATTGAATCGATACTTGAACGGGGAAGAAGAAGGATCGGCTGAAGACGCCGGCGCCATGGTTTTAAATGAGCGGCTAGCCATCCACGCGTTTAAAGATCAAACAGGCATTGACCCCGCCGAAGCCGAAGGAGTTGGATAAGGCCGCCTTGATCGCCACCGGTCTGGCCTTGTTAGGCACATAATCCAAATCGCACGCGGGGTCCGGATTCTCAAGATTGATCGTGGGGGGAATAATTCCACGTGCCAGCGCCAAGATGCTGAACACCGCTTCGATTCCTCCCGCCGCACCCAGCAAATGTCCGGTCATAGACTTCGTCGAACTGACAGGAATCCCGTAGGCGCGCTCGCCGAACACGGTCTTGATAGCATGCGTCTCGATCGCGTCCGCCATCGTCGAGGTGCCGTGCGCGTTGATGTATCCGATCTGCTCTTTGCCGATGCCGGCATCCTTGAGAGCCAGCTCTATACAGCGAACAGCGCCTTCGCCCTCTTCCGGCGGCGCCGTAATGTGATACGCGTCGCTGTTCATGCCGTATCCGGCCACCTCGCTGTAGATCCGCGCGCCACGCCGTCGGGCATGTTCCAGCTCCTCGATCACAACCACCCCGGCTCCCTCGCCCAGCACGAATCCGTCCCGATCCTTATCGAACGGACGGCTGGCTCTCATCGGCTCGTCGTTTCTGAACGACAGCGCTTTCGCCGACGCGAATCCCGCCACTCCCAGCGGTGTCACGGCGGCTTCCGCGCCTCCCGCGACCATCACATCTGCATCGCCTCTCTGAATGAGCCGGAATGCATCTCCGATACAATGGTTGCCTGTAGCGCACGCCGTCACAGCGCAAGAGTTCGGCCCTTTGGCCCCGATTCGAATCGCCACTTGGCCGGAAGCCAGATTGATGATCGTCATCGGAATGAAGAACGGCGACACCCGTCCCGGCCCCTTCTCCCTGAGGACATCGTGGTAATGTTCGATCGATCCAAGCCCGCCGATCCCAGAGCCGATATAAACTCCGACCCTGGTCGCTTCCTCCGGATCGACTTTCAGCCCCGCATCATCCACGGCCAATTGGGCGGCACCCACGGCGTAGTGAATGAAGGTGTCCATTTTCTTGATTTCTTTTTTCTCAATGAACTGGGCCGGGTCAAAATCCATGACTTCTCCGGCGATCTGCGCATCATACCCCGCAGGATCGAACTTGCTGATCCGTCGGATCCCCGACTCCCCGGCACAGAGTGATGTCCAGGTTTTTTCGACACCTGTACCAAGGGGAGTCACCAATCCAAGACCGGTCACTACGACTCTGCGTGTAGGTCGATCGAGCATAATGGAGGCGCGCCTTACGATTTTTCCTTGATATAGTCCAGAGCCTTTCCGACCGTGAGAATCTTTTCGGCATCCTCATCCGGAATCTCGATCGAAAACTCCTCTTCGAGCGCCATCACCAGCTCGACGGTGTCGAGCGAATCGGCGCCGAGGTCTTCGACGAAGGATGCCTCAGGGGTCACTTCATCCTCCTCCACGCCGAGCTGTTCGGCAATGATCTTTTTCACACGCTCCTCAACGGTTGCCATCGCTATGCCTACCTCCTTCCCCGATAGGACTCACTCTGCGCCGCCGCATGGGGATCTGCGACGACGGTACAATAATACCAGTTCCGACGTCTCACGCCATCAACATTCCACCATTCACATGCAACACATGGCCGGTAATATAAGCCGCATCGTCCGACACGAGGAACCTTACGGCCGCCGCAATATCCGCCGGCGTGCCCAACCGACCCAACGGAATCTGCTTCTGAAGCGTCTCTTTCACATCGGCCGACAGCCCATGCGTCATCGCCGTATCGATGAAGCCTGGCGCCACTGCATTCACTGTGACATTGCGGCTTGCGTATTCCCGTCCGACCGTTTTGGTAAATCCGATGACCGCCGCTTTCGAAGCCGAGTAATTGGCCTGCCCCGCGTTGCCCATGACCCCCACGATTGACGCGATGTTGACGATGCGACCATACCGCTGCTTCGTCATCGCCTGCAAAACCGCCTTCGTGCAGTTGAAGGTTCCATTGAGGTTGACCTGGAGCACCAAGTTCCAATCCTCTTCCTTCATTCGCAGCAACAACCCATCGCGCGTGATGCCGGCGTTATTGACGAGGATATCGACCTTGCCCCACGCCTTGAGCACCTGCTCAACCATCGCCTTGGTATCATCGGCATCCGCGACATTGACCTTGATGTTCAGCGCCTTCCGCCCCAGCTTCTCTACCGCATTCACAGTTTCGATGGAACGGCCCGGATCAATATCGCCCACGACAATATCCGCCCCTGCTTGCGCAAGGGTTTCGGCAATAGCCCGACCGATTCCCTGCGCGGCGCCGGTGACAATCGCAACTCTTCCTTGCAAAGACATAACCACTCCTGCTCAAAGCTTGAAAATTAGAAGACGTACGCGTCGATAAACCCAGTCACGTGTCGGCGTTCACCCATTGACGCTGTTCAATGTGGTCTCTAACGATTTGGGATCATTCACGTTCAACAGCCTCGCATCGGGAAGAATGCGCTTGATCAAGCCAGTCAACACAGTCCCCGGCCCTACCTCCACAAATGTCGTCACACCCATCTTGCCCATCGTTTTGATCGTGTCTTCCCACAACACGGAAGACGGCAATTGCCGAACGAGCGACGCCTGAATCTCCCCTGCTCGGCTGATCGCCCGTGCCTCCGCATTATTGATGAGCGGCGCTCTGAGATCCGACCAATGGACTGCCGCCAGATCCTTCGCCAATCGATCGGCGGCGCGTTGCATCAACGGCGTATGCACCGGCACACTCACCGGCAACGGAATCGCCTTTTTACAGCCTTTTTCCTTGGCCAACTCGACAGCCCGCTCCACCGCCGCTTTTTCACCGGCGATCACGACCTGGCCAGGCGAATTGAAATTTGCAGCCGCCACGACTCCGACTGTCGAGGCCGCACGGCAGACATCATTAACGACATCGGGCGTCACGCCTAGCAACGCAGCAACAAGACCCGTGCCGGGGGCCACGGCTTCCGACATGTAGCGACCGCGCTTTTGGACCAGTCCGACCGCATCCCGAAACGACACACCGCCCGCCGCCACAAGCGCCGAATACTCGCCCAAACTGTGGCCTGCAACCGCAATCGGCTGTATTCCAGCCGGCTCCAATAGCTTCAACGCGGCGACACTACTGACCAACAGAGCTGGCTGCGTGTGCTCCGTCAAATTGAGCCGTTCTGCAGGCCCCTCAAAACACAGCGTAGCGCTGTCATACCCCAGCACCGACGAGGCTTCCTCGTAAACTTGCTTGAGCGCCGGATGAGCCTCGCACAGCGCTTTGCCCATCCCGACAGACTGCGAACCCTGGCCCGGGAATACCAGCCCGATTCCTGATTTCATAGCCTGCTAGATATCTTAGAATTCCCCTGGAATGTCAACGGGAAAAAATTTGAGGACGCTGTCGTTGCTTCCGTTACCACCGAATCATAGCGGAAGCCCACGTCAGCCCAGCCCCAAATGCGCCGAGCATGACCAACGATCCGTCCTTGATGCGCCCCGCGCGCACTGCTTCATCCAATGCAATGGGAATCGATGCCGCCGAGGTATTGCCGTAGCGATCGAGGTTCAACATCACCTTCTCCGCGGGAAGGCCAAGCCGTTCCATGACCGCCGTGAGAATTCGGAGATTGGCCTGGTGAGGAATATACAGATCGAGATCTTTCATATGGAGATGATTCGCCGCCAATGTCTCCCGGGCGATCTCTTCCAAGTTCCGCACTGCCACTTTGAAGGTTTCGTGCCCCTTCATCTTGATGCACTGCATTCGTTCCGCAATTGTTTTTTCAGATGGCGGCATCCGAGACCCGCCCCCAGGCACAGCGATCAGGTCGTTCAAATTGCCGTCGGAGCGAAGGTGTGTGGACAGTATGCCCCGCTCTCCATCACCGGCGCTGACAACTGCCGCCCCAGCTCCGTCTCCGAATAGGACGCAGGTATTTCGATCCGTCCAATCTGTAATGGCGGACATCACTTCCGACCCGATCACCAGCACATGACGCATCCCGGCTTTCACATAGGCATCGGCCACCGACAGCGCATAGACAAACCCGCAACAGGCAGCTGAAATATCACAGGCCGCTGCTTTGGTCGCGCCAAGTTGATGCTGCACCAAACAGGCCGTCGACGGAAGCGGATAGTCCCCCGTGCAGGTGGCGACCAAGACTAGGTCGAGATCAGCCGCGGGAAGACCCGCCGCCTCCAACGCGCGCTTTCCGGCCTGGACGGCCAAGTCCGAGCAGGCCTCTCCGGCGGCCGCGATACGGCGCTCCCGGATGCCCGTCCGCTCACGAATCCACTCGTCCGATGTGGCGACCATGCGTTCAAGGTCCGCATTGGTCAGTATCTTGGCAGGCGCGTACGAACCTGTCCCAGCAATCCTGGATTTCATGTTCCCTGCTCCACAGGAGGACGAGCGAGACTGTCTTCGATATTTCGCTGGATACGTTCCCGCACCCGGCCTTCAGCCATGCCCTTGGCCCGGCGGACTGCGTTCTTGATGGCTTTGGCCGACGAACGGCCATGACAAATGATCGTGATACCGTTGACTCCAAGCAGCGGCGCACCGCCAAACTCGGCGTAATCGATTCTCCGCTTGAGCCTTTTCAGGGGGCCGGCGATCAAGGGATAGGCCAGCCGCCCGAGCACAGATCCTGAAAGCTCCTTGAGCAACAATTTGCTGATCGTCTCGGCAACGCCTTCGGATATCTTCAACGCAACGTTTCCGATGAAACCGTCGCACACCACCACGTCTGCAATTCCGCTGTATACCTCACGTCCCTCGACATTGCCGACGAAGTTCAACGGACTCGCCTTCAACAGTTTAAAGGCCTCCTTCGTGACCTCGTTGCCTTTACTGTCTTCCTCCCCGATGCTCAGCAGACCGACGCGGGGATTCGGTTTGGCGAATAAATACTTCCCGTACTCGTTTCCCATCACAGCGAACTGGTGGAGATCCTTGGCCCCGCAGTCGACATTCGCCCCCACGTCGAGAATAATCGCTTCACCGGTCACCGTCGGCAAGCTGGTGGCAATGGCCGGCCGTTCCACGCCTTCCGTCAGCCCCAACAAGAAAAATGATGCCACCATGCTGGCCCCCGTGTTGCCCGGGCTCACGACCGCATCGGCTTCGCCACTTTTAACCATTCCGGTTGCAACCCAAATCGACGAGTCCCGTTTCTTCCGGACCATGGCTGCAGGAGATTCCTCCATGGTGACGACTTGGGAAGCATGACGAATAGACAGGCGGGCATCATTGCAACCGAGACGATCGCATTCCTGTTTCAGCGTCACCTCGTCGCCGACGAGAATGACCTCGACATCCGATTCCCTGATCGCCTGGAAAGCGCCTTCGATGCAAGGGGCCGGGCCATGGTCCCCTCCTACCGCGTCAAGCGCGATCTTCATGCGAGATGAGGTGGTCACGGCTGGCGTCGGATAAACCGGCTGTCCATGCACAGGGCTTCTGATTGGATCGAAACGATAGAGATCTGATCGTAGTTCGGTGATTTGCCCAACGGAGGATAATCGATTCCGGCCGCACGCGCACTCTCCCGGCGTCCTGGAGCATACGGAATACCGGCACCGGCGCGCTCGGATACTGCCGAATCGAAGTCGCCAAAGACAGTCGAGCCACCCATCCGAGTCAGGCCGATGTCATAGAGCACGGTGCACCTTCCGTCACGCCTCTTCGACTTGAATGATGGCCTTGCCCTTATACGTCCCGCAGTTCAAGCAGGTGTAATGCGGCAGCTTCAGTTCGTGGCACTGTGGACAGATGGACATCCCTGGAGGCGTCATGCGGAGCTTTTGCGTCCGGCGCTTGTCTCGTCTCGCCCGTGAGTGTTTATGTTTTGGATTAGGCATGGAAACTCCTTCTTTGAGCCGCCGCCGGCCCTTTCACTGGCCGGCAGACTCTCGCAACTTTTCTTTCATGCCGCGTAAAACTTGAAACGGACTTCCCGTCTGTTCCGCGGCGCAGTGGCACGACCCTTCATTCAAATTTTTCCCGCATTTCGCGCAGAGTCCACGACATTCCTCGTCGCACAGCGGGTGCATCGGAGACGCGAGAATCATCTGTTCGCGCAGCATCGGCGCCAGATCGAGATGATCGCCCGCGTAGTAGTACAGATCGTCGTCCGGCTCTTCCGGCTTGGTCTCGACCTCCGGCGCGGCTTTTTTCTTCCTCGGAACGTCTTGCTTTGGCATGGACGCCGCAGCCTTTGTTTCCCGCTCATAAGCGCCACGCACAGAAAACGCGATGGGGTCTTCAAAATCTTTCAGACAGCGCACGCATTGGCGAACCGACGTCCCTTCCACGACTCCCGTCACGCAGATCGTGCGCTCGACCGCTCGAAGATCAAGCGCCACGGCCAAGGTTCCACGGATGGAGACCTCCGCATCGGTCAGGCCAAGATCTTCACTCGTCAGATCCCCCGACAGCGAAACTCCATCGGCTGTAATGTCAGCAATCTTCGGTGTCAGCAGTTCCATCACGATCCCCAGCGTCATACCGCCGTCCTGCTCCAATACGCTGCAATCGCCGGTCACGCTCGTTATCGCTCCTCGGCAAAACTGATGATAGCGATATGCCGCGCCCGCTTGACGGCTACCGTCAGCTCACGCTGATGGCGCATGCAGTTTCCAGAAATGCGGCGAGGGACGATACGCCCACGCTCCGTCAAGAAATTCCTCAGTAGACCCGCATCCTTAAAGTCGATGGGCGCCTTCTCCAGGCAAAAGCGGCAAGGCCGTCTCCGTTGAAATAATCGGCCTCCACCCCCGCCACGCTCGCTATCATTGCTCCGTTCCATCACCGCCTCCTCGTTACTGCGCCACTAGGCTTGTTCATCCGCGTCATAGCCGAGCTCATCATGAACCGGAGGCTCCGCGCCGCCGGCCCCGGCCCCGCCGTCTTGACGTTTGGGCATGAAGGTCACGGTTTGCGCGACCACTTCGTGCTTGCTGCGCTTCTGGCCGTCTTCAGTTTCCCATCGGCGCTGCTGCAGCCGTCCCTCGACGATCGCTCCATTGCCCTTGCTGAGGTACTGCCCGCAATGTTCCGCTTGCTTGCCGAACACCACGATGTCCACGAAACACACTTCTTCTTTGAGGTCTTCGCCCTGCTTAAACCGGCGGCTCACCGCCAGGCCGAAACTCGCCACCGGCGTCCCACTCGGCGTATACCGCAACTCTGGATTCCGAGTGAGATTGCCCATGAGAATAACTTTGTTAAATCCGGCCACTATCGGACTCCTGAGCCGAAGATTCCGGCGGCCGTCTCTGCACCAGTTCTTTCTTGTGATGGACCGTCAGGAACTTGATAATATTGTCCTCCAACCGGTAGGCCCGCTCCAGTTCACCGACGGTATTGTTCGGCGCCTTGAAATAGAAATAGGCATACGTGCCCTTGCGTTCGCGGCGCACTTCATAAGCAAGCTTCTTCTTGCCTAGATTTTCAGCCTTGATGAACTGCGCACCGGTCTTATCGGCGACGCTTTTCATCTTCTCGATAAGGGTGCTGGTCTCCTCGTCGGAGACAGACGGACGAATAATGAACAGAGACTCGTAGAGCTCCATGAAAAGATCCTCCTGGACAAAGGCCCCCGAACCGGTCGGGAGCGAGGTGTAAGGCGCCTCTCTGGCGCAACGAACGGGGAACGGTAACACAGGGCGAACAAAACTGTCAATTTATAGGGGACTTGCTTGAAATAAGACCTGAAATCTCACCCGTTCCAGCACACCTCGATGCCAAAATTCAGCAAGTACTCTTGGCTCACGCTTGAGTATCTCCGGACGCAGGGAACTGATAGTTCGCGCCGCCGTCTTCCTGAACGGCGTTCAATGCGCCCTGGACACGCTGCAGCAACTCATCGACCTGTCGTCCGTCGATCGGATAGACGGCAACCCCAATACTGACCGTGACCATGATCTGTTCGCCATTCACCTTAAATGGTTCTGCCATAGAGTCCAGGATTCGCTTGGCGACAATCTCCATGTCGGCCCGACAATTGATCCCCTCCAGCAGGCAGGTAAACTCATCGCCTTCGAGACGCGCCACGGTATCAACATCTCTCATACATTTCTTGAGGCGTTCCGCCGTCTCTTTGAGCATCACGTCGCAACCATCGGTGCCGAGCGTCTCAGCGAGAAATGTAAATTGATCGAGCCCCATCAAGACCAGGCCAACTTCTTGTTTCTTCCGCTTGGCAAGCGCCAGCGCATGAATCAGCCGATCGCGAAACAGCGCCCGATTGGCCAGCGCGGTCAACGGATCGTACTGCGCCAAATACGACAGGCGCTGTTCGGCTTGTTTGCGATCGACCGAGTGACGGGCCGCCCGCACTAGCTGTTCCGCCGTCCAGTGTTGCTTGACGATCACGTCCTGAATGCCTCGCTGGATTGCCTGCCGTTCTTTCCTGCTATCGTTCTGGTCCGTCAACATCACAATCGGCATCCGAGCCAATGCCGCCTGGAGCAGATCCAGAACGTTCAAGCCATGCGTGTCGATCAGATCTCCGTAGAGCAAGATGACATCAAACGACTCACGACTCAGCAGACGCAAGGCTGCGCTCAGATTCCCGACGTGGGTAACCCGAATGTCTCCCTCACCTGCCTCAGCAAGCATGTCGCGCGCCTGACGAGCATCGACTTCACTGGCTTCGACTAAGAGGACTTTGATCATCGACCCCTGTCCCGCTCTTCAACGCTCAGACATTGAACCGAAAATACACGATGTCCGCTTCTTTCAGCACATAATCCTTGCCCTCAAGACGAAACAACCCCTTCTCCTTCACCTTGGCCTCCGACCCGCAGGCCAGCAAGTCATCGTAGTGATAGACCTCGGCCCGGATGAAACCGCGCTCCATGTCTGAATGGATCTTGCCCGCCGCCTGCGGCGCTTTTGTCCCTCGTGAGATCGGCCAGGCCCGAGATTCGATTTCCCCGGCGGTAAAGAAGGTGATAAGATTCAACAGCGTGTAGGCTTCGCGCGTGAGTCGCACAAGGCCGGATTCTGTCAGCTCCAGTTCCTTGAGGAAACCGGCTCGTTCAGCCTCAGGCAACGACGACAGTTCTGCTTCCAGCTGGCCACAGATAGTCACGACACCCGCGCCTCGTTTGCCGGCAAAGTCCCGCACAGCTTGCACCATCGCTTCATCGGCATGCTTTCCTTCTGAGACGTTCGCCACAAACAGCACCGGCTTGGCAGCCAGCAGTTGGCACTCATCGAGAATCACCCGCTCCTCCGGCGTATAGCTGAGATTACCCAGCCACTCGCCCTTGTCGAGCAGGCCGATCAGACGCGTAATAAACTCAATCTCAAACGCCGCCTTTTTGTCTCCTGCGCGAACCTTTTTCTCCGTTTTTTGCTTGCGCCGGTCGAGAGTCTCAAGATCAGACAGCATCAACTCGGTTTCGATGATGCCGATATCGTGAAGCGGATTCACTCCGCCGCTGACATGCACCACGTCGGTACCCTGGAAACAACGCACGACATGCAGCAACGCATCGACTTCTCGGATGTGGCCAAGAAACTGGTTGCCAAGTCCTTCGCCCTTGCTGGCGCCTTCGACCAGACCGGCAATATCCCGGACTTCAAGCGTGCTGTAGGTGGTCTTTTTCGACTTGAATAGGTCGGTGAGCGTCACAAGGCGCGAATCAGGCACCAGTGCGATGCCGGTATTCGGATCGACGGTGGCAAATGGATAGTTGGCCGCGAGCGCCCCACTACCCGTCAGGGCATTGAATACCGTAGTCTTACCGACGTTCGGAAGCCCGATCATCCCGCAACAAAGCCCCATGTTTTAAGCAGTGCTGAGTCTTAAGTTCTGAGTGCTGAGTTAGTTCCTCTACTCAACGCTCACCACTTACAACTCACCACTTTCCTTTCCTTCCCGCACATTGAACTGATTCATCGCCGTCTCCACCCCCCGGTGTATCAAACACTCCAAGGCATCGACGGCCCGTTCGAGACAGGGTTCGAACACCTCCATCTCATCGTTAATCACGGTTTCCAGCACATAGTCAGCCGAATCCTGCCGAATCGCAGGCCGCCCAACGCCTATCTTCAGCCGCACAAATTGGGGAGTTCCCAATGCCTCAATGACGGATTTGATGCCATTATGACCTCCGTGCCCGCCTGCCTGCTTGATCCGAAGGCGACCCGGTTCGAGGTCGAGATCATCATGAATGAGGATGAGATCCTCAGTGGCAAGCCTGAGGTCTCGGAGCAGACCTTTGAGCGGAGGACCGGTCACGTTCATGAAATCGAGCGTACTGGCCAACTCGATCAACTCCGACCCCAGTCGCCCGGAGCCTCGTTGAACCGTGCCGCGACACGCGAGCCGGATCGCCCATCGAGCGGCGGCCCGCTCGATGACCCACACACCGGCATTGTGCCGAGTCTGAGCGTAGGCCTTGCCGGGATTGCCCAGTCCGACGAGAAGACGCAACGTTACTTCTTCTTTTCAGCTTCCTTCTTTTCGGCCTTGGGAGCGGCCGCTTCCTTCTTCTCGCCTGCCTTGGCTTCACCGGCTGGCGCCGCGGCCCCCGCCTTGGCTGCTTCCGCGCCAGGAGCACCCTCGCCAACAGCCGCCGCGTCCTTGCCCTTGACCAGGACTTCCGTCTCTCCTGCAGCGCCTGCCGCGCTGGTCAGAAGGGCTTCGAGCTTGGCATCGGACATGGGTGCCGCCACGCTGACAACCATCTGACCGGGATCGTCCAAGAAATGGACCCCTTCCTGCGCTATGATGTCTTTGAGGTGGATCCCGCCGCCAATATTCAAGGCCGACGCATCGACCTCGACATGGTCCGGCAGGATGGACGGCAGACACTCCACGTGCAGATCGCGCATGTTGTGGTGCAATACGCCGCCTTCCTTCACACCGACAGGGATTCCTCCGATAACCTTGATCGGAACTTTGACCCGAATGGGCTTGGTCATGGACACTTCAAAGAAGTCTGCATGCAGCACAGCGCCGCTCACGGGATCGACCTGATAATCACGTAGCAGCGCGGTGCGGCTCGGATTGGATTTCGCGCCGGCGATGGTCAAAGAAATCAAGGCTGAGCTGCCCGCATGGGACTTCAAAATCTTGATCAACTCGTCCGGATTGACGGTGAGCATCAGACACTCACCCTGTCCATAGAGCACTGCGGGGACTTTCCCTGCGCGCCGCATGGACCGCGCTGCGCCTTTGCCAGCCTGCTCTCTTACCGCCGCCGTTAAATCGAACTTCATGGTACTCCTCCATCTCCCCTGCTTGCGGCCAAAGGCCCAGTGCGTGGGAGCCTAGGCAAATAGTGAACTGACCGATTCGTCTTCGTGAATGCGCCTGATAGACTCCCCCAACAGGGGGGCCACCGACAATTGATGTAACTTTGGGCACACCTGCTCTTTTCCCCGCAGTGGAATCGTATTGGTCGTGACAACTTGCGCGAGGCAGGATTTCTGCAGCCGCTCGAGCGCCGGACCGGAAAGCACCGCGTGCGTACAAGCTGTCCAGACTTCGCGCGCACCTTGATCAACACAGGCCTGCGCACCCTGGACGATCGTGCCAGCCGTATCGATCATGTCATCAAGCAACAGTACACTCTTGCCTTTAATGTCGCCGATGATATTCATCACCTGAGCTTGATTCGGCCCCTCGCGCCGCTTGTCGATGATCGCCAAATTTGCCTGAATCCGCTTGGCGAAGGCACGGGCTCGCTCCACACCGCCGGCATCAGGCGACACCACGACGAGGTCGTCAATCTTCTTTTTCGTGATGTAATCCAACAGCACCGGCATCGCATACAGATGGTCCACTGGCACGTTGAAGAACCCCTGGATTTGCCCCGCATGAAGGTCCATCGTCAACACCCGGTCTGTCCCGGCTGTCGTAATCAAATCTGCCACTAGTTTGGCGGTAATTGGTACGCGCGGCTGGTCTTTCCGGTCCTGACGGGCATATCCGAAGTAGGGGATGACGGCAGTAATACGATTCGCCGACGACCGTTTGAGCGCATCAATGATGATCAGCAACTCCATCAACGAATCGTTCACCGGCTGACAACAGGACTGAACGACAAACACGTCTGCGCCACGCACGTTTTCGTCGATCTTGACCCGAATCTCGCCGTCGCTGAACGATGAGACAGTTGCCTCACCCAGTTTCTGACCTAAATAAACGGAGATCTCCTTGGCAAGCGCAAGGTTGGCGTTACCAGAGAAAATTTTCAATTCCCTGTTCATCGACTTTCTCGAATGTTCCTATTATTGCTACTGTCGGTCGTAAGACTCTGAATTCTCTGGTGGTTCTTCTTCGGTGAGCACAGGCGAACTTCTGTGAGCCATGCCTCCCTCATTCGCTGCACGCGCAGAGAAAGGGAACCAAGGGGGCGAACTTTATAGGAAATCAGAGGCTTCTGTCAACAGAACCAGCTACACCACGGCCCGTTCATGGCTGAGCGATCAGTGGACCGGAAGATGCACCGGCGGCAAAGACCTTGAGCTGAGATTGCGCCTGGAAATGGGCCAGCGCTTGCCCGGCTTGTTCCTCCTCCCGAAAAATACCAAAGACGGTCGCTCCACTGCCCGACAAGAGAGCAACTTCAGCGCCCTGTGCCATGAGTGCCTGTTTGATGTTTTGAAGTCTCGGATGGGCTCTAAAGACAGGCGCTTCAAAATCATTCTCAGCCGTGTGAAGAACCTGATCCCACGAAAGCTGAGGTTCTCGCCCTAGGGCTGCATGGATCTCTGAAAGCGGCAGCACCTGGGAGCGGCCTGAAGAAAGTTCCTGATAGGCCCATTTGGTTTCGACTGAAAAACCAGGATTGACAAGAACAACCCAGCGGCTCCCCATGATTCGAACCGGACGCACCTGTTCACCTCGCCCCATCACCACAGCGGATGGAGCGGAGAAAAAGAACGGGACATCACTTCCCAGCATTTGACCGACTTGAGCCATATCCGCCGCCGACCATTCCAGATTCAATAACCGGTCAAGCCCGACGATCGTTGCTGCGGCGTCGCTGCTCCCCCCTCCTAACCCCGCTCCCATTGGAATTCGCTTGGCCAGCACGATCTCCACCCCAATCGTTCGCTTACAGCGGCGGAGCACCGCCTCGGCGGCACGATAGACAAGATTTGTATGGTCCACGCTCAATGAGGGAACATCGCATTGCAGCTTAATGTCGGCATGCTCCCAATTGAGCCGGATGACGACCTTATCCTCCAACCCGACGGTGTGCATCAAAGACCAGAGATTGTGAAACCCGTCGGCGCGGCGGTCGAGAATCCGGAGGACGAGATTGATTTTGGCGGGAGCGAGAACGGTAATCGCGGAAGATGGCGCGGAGAATGATTCTGAAGAGCCTTTAGTCACGACCCCCTTTTATAGCATACTTCTCCAGCCGATACCGAAAGGATCGCGTGTTCAGCCGAAGCAGCCGAGCAGCCTTCTTCTTAACCCATTTCGATCGTTCCAGCGCCTTGAGTAACAGGTCTTTCTCGATGCCGTTGACCAGCCCTTCGAGGTCCACTCCATCGTCTGTCAATTCGAGCGAGCCTCCCTGCTGTGACTGAGGCACAACCGACCGATGAAGCCACCCCTGCACATCCGTATCGGTCACCGTCCCCTCTGTTGAAAATGCGACGACACGTTCGATCAGATTCTCCAACTCACGGACGTTCCCCCGCCACTCATGCGCCAACAACACATGCATGGCGTCGGAGTTCAGCACCGGCATCGGCTTCCCGCTCTCTTTCGAAAACCGCTCCAAGAAGTGGTTGACCAGCAAGGGAATATCTCCGCTCCGCATCCGCAGCGGAGGGAGTCGAATCGGAATGACATCCAATCGATAGTAGAGATCTTCGCGGAACGATCCGTCGGCAACCGCCTTTTCGAGATCCTTGTTTGTCGCAGCCACGATGCGCACATCAACCTTGATGTCCTGATTGCCCCCCACGCGGCGGAACTCGCGCTCCTGGATCACTCGCAAGAGTTTCACTTGAATCGTCGGAGTCGTATCGCCGATCTCGTCAAGGAAAATAGTCCCACCGTTAGCCACCTCGAACAACCCGGCCTTGTTGGAGATCGCGCCGGTGAACGATCCTTTCATATGGCCGAACAACTCGCTTTCCAAAAGCGTTTCAGGCACTGCGCTGCAATTCACGGCCACGAACGGCATCACATTTCTGCTGCTGTTGTAATGAATCGCCCGCGCAACCAGCTCTTTTCCTGTTCCGCTTTCGCCGCAGATCAAGACATTGCTCTTCGAGTCGGCTATTTTCCGCACGACATCGAACACCTTTTCCATTGCTTCGCTTTGGCCCACCAATTGCGAAAATGATGACTGGCTCGCCATCTCGCGTTTGAGCAGAATATTCTCGGTCGTCAGGCGCCGCTTTTCCAGTGCATTGCGGATGATCAGCTGAACTTCGTCCACCTGAAACGGCTTCGTCAAATAATCATAGGCGCCCTGCTTCATCGCTTCTACAGCCGAATCGGCGGAGGCAAACGCCGTGATGATCAACACAACAGTTTCGGGAGAGGCCGACTTTGCGGCTTTGAGCACTTCCATGCCGTCGATCTTCGGCATCCGCAAATCGGTGATCACCAGATCGAAAATGTCCTTATTCAGAAGCTCGATGGCTTCTTCGCCGTCGGCCACGCTGGTCACGTCATACCCGGTCCTCTTGAGCATGATGCTCAACACTTCCCGCAAGCTTTGTTCATCATCAACGACTAGAATCTTTTCCACGGTTCCCTGCCTTCATGCCACAACCGCATCCCGGCACCCGCCGATTGCGGCAGACACACGACAAATCGCGTGCCCTGGTTTTCCTCACTCTCCACCTTAATCCATCCGCCATGCAGGTCAACGATACGATGCACGGCCGCAAGCCCCAACCCGGACCCATGTCCTTTTGTGGTGAAGAAGGGTAGAAAAATCTTATCGAGGTTCTGCCTGGGAATGCCTTCTCCCGTATCGTGAAACGAGATTTCAACCACATCCGTCTTGCGTCCGGCGACATCGACCTGCCTGCAACCCGTCGCGATCATGAGTCGGCCGCCGCGTGGCATGGCATCGAATGCATTGGCCGCCAAATTCCAGAAGACTTGCTTCATTTGATCCTGGTCCACTTGCCCCCGCAACGCCCCCTCGGCCAGCACTGTCTGGATGGTGATCTTCGTTCTTGTTCGTGCTTCATGTTCTACCAGATCAAGCGTCTCGGCAAGAACTTTGTTCAAATCAGCCTCTTTCACATTCAGGGCCGGAGGGCGGGCGTATTGGAGAAACTCCGTGATGATGTCGTCCAGCCTGGTGGCTTCACGAATCGCGATGTCCATCAGCCGCTGACTGGTTTCATCTGCCTGCAGATCCTTCCGAAGCATTTGCATCGCTCCGGCGAGCGCCCCGAGAGGATTTCGTATTTCGTGCGCCATCCCTGCCGACATTTCTCCGAGATTGGCCAACCACTCCTTCCGCCTCATCTCCTCTTCCAGATCACGAATTTGCGTGAGATCTTTGAACACTCCAACCAGCCCCGTTTCCGCCCCCTGTTCCTGTAACGGCGCAAGCGTCATCCCAAGAATCAACCGATTGCCGTCGGCCCGTTTGCATTCCACCTCAAATCTCCTATGGGCAAACCTATCGCGCAGACTGTCGTCTTCAGGCTGGGCAGGATGCCAGTTGAACACTTCCTGCCACAGACGTCCACGCACCTGCTCGTCACCGTAACCCGTCGCCTCTTTCGCCGCGGGATTGAACGAGGTAATGCATCCGCGCTCATCCGTCGTGAAAACTCCGCTGCTGATGCTATGAACGATATTTTCATGGAAGGCCCTAAAACGGTTCAGTCCTTGCTCTTTTTCAAGGAGTGTTCGGTCTGCGAGTTGGAGCTGATCCGCTAGCGCTCCGCTGAGAAACCCGACAACTAGAAAAGCCAGACCATAGACGCCGAACGCCTGGAGAGACTCGGCAGCGCTGAGGCGAGTCTTTGGCAGCCACCCCCACACTTCAGCCAACCCGTACAGTTGAACGTTGATGAGAACCCCGAAAAGAATGATGCAGAGGCTGGCGGTCAGAAGCCCTACACGGCGGCGCGGAACAAGACTTGCCACCGTCACACTGATGACGTACAGCACCGCAAACGGGCTCTCGATACCGCCCGTCCTCGCGATCAGTACCGTTTCAAGCAGAAAATCGACGGCAATCTGGGCCCATGCGAATTGAACGAGCGCCTCAGAACTGGAGAGCTTTCGAAGGACGGCGACGTAGGGAATCGTCACTGCATAAGTGAAAATAATCAGCGCATAAAAGGTTTCAACCCGTTCGCCCTTGGTCAGCTGGAAGGTGAGGGAGAGTCCCAACAGCAGAGTTACGACGACAACACGCAACCCCATCAACCAGTAGATTCTGGTCCTGATATCGCCCATATTGCCAACACCTCGCCAGGAGTCCCCCGCTCGGTTCTCCTACCATCCGGTGCCGACGCCAGTGAAATTCGCCGAACGGTAGAGAAGGGTCACGTTACGCTGTTGCGCTGGCCGTTTGTGGACGGACACTCCACATGAGTCCGCAGGAATGTCGCGCACCTCAAACCACCGCTCGTGATAAGACCCTTACACAGCTGCCATCACTTACCCAACAGCCCCCGCCATCGTAAAGATGGGTAAATACATGGCAACAACGATAAACCCTACCGTGATGCCTAGAAACACCATCATCATGGGCTCCAACAACGTCGTGAGATTCTCCACCGCCTGATCCACCTCGTCCTCGTAAAAGTCCGCGATTTTTCCCAGCATGTTATCCAACGCGCCAGTAGACTCCCCGACCGCGATCATGTGAGTCACCATCTTCGGAAACGTTCCACTAGAGGCAAGCGGCTCAGAAATCGTTTTCCCACTGCTGATGCTGACCTTCGCATCCAACAATGAGTTTTCGATGACCTTGTTCCCTGCCGTCTTCGCACAAATCGTCAACGCCTCCAGCAACGGCACCCCGCTGGCCAACAAAGTCCCAAGAGTACGGGTAAACTTTGCCACCGCGGCCTTCCTAATCAAATCTCCAAATATCGGCAGCTTCAATACCAGCGTATCGATGGCCAGTCTCCCTTGAGACGTGGCGTAATACTTTTTCGCCGCCACCACAATCCCGACAACAATTCCCAGGACAAGCCACCAATACCCTTGCGCAAAATTGCTCATATCGATGACAAGTTGCGTCGGCATCGGAAGGGCCATTTTCCCCCCGGACATTTCCTTGAACATTTTCTCAAAGACAGGAATGACCCAGATCATGAGCACTGTAATCACGATGGCAGCGATTCCCATAATCGCCGCTGGATACACCATCGCGCTCTTGATCTGTCCCTTGAGCTTCATCGCCTTTTCAATATGCTTGGACAGGCGGCTAAGAATCGTATCCAACAGCCCGCCGACTTCCCCTGCGTGAACCATGTTGATGTATAAGTCGTCGAAGATCTTGGGGTGCTTCCGCAGCGCATCGGAAAATGTCGACCCCCCTTCGACATGCACTTTTACCTCACCGATCGCCTTCCGCAACGCCACATTCTCCGATTGTGTTGAGAGAATTTCGAGACACTGGATCAAGGGCAATCCGGCATTGATCATAGTCCCAAATTGACGAGTAAAAATGACGAGATCCTTTCCGCTCACTCCGCTGCCGAAACTGAAGGAAAGCATCTCCTTTGCTGCTTTCTCCTCGAGGCTCGTCACGACGACACGTTGCTTGCGCAGCTGTTCAGCCGCTTCTTCGCGTGACTTTGCGGTAAGCTCTCCCTTTTGGACTGCTCCCGACTTGCTCCGCCCAACGTATGCAAACGTAGCCATAGCTCTACTCGTCCTGTTGCGGCTCAATGAGCCGGTTATGTGAGACAATCTCGACTGTGAAGCGAGTCTACTGGGAGGTAGAAAACCTGTCAAAACAATTGCATTATTTGCCTGCTTGCCGATGGACTGCCTGCGCGGAAAGCATCGTTATTGAGCCGGAGGAACAGCGTTTGAATGCCTATATCCCCGATACAAATAATGCAATCCTGAGGCGAGCGTGAATCCAACCATCACCACCAACAGTGGCATGAGCAGAGAGAGGCCGAGATCGAGCCAGGTCAGAACGATAACCAGGAGCACATAGCTCAGCTGCAGCGCGGTCGTTCCCTTTCCCCAAATCGTCGGGGTCACGTCGATGGAAGTCCCGGTGACGTGGGCAACTGCCGTGCCCAACAAGAGAAGCACGTCACGGCTCACAACCAATATGACCAGCCACGACGGGATCAGATGCAACATCGACAGCGTGATAAACCCCGACGTCAGGAGCAGCTTGTCCGCAAGAGGATCCAAGAACGCGCCCAACCTTGTCTGCTGATTCCACCTACGAGCGATGAGACCATCGATCCCATCCGTCAGCCCAGCCACAAGCAGCACCAGAAGCGCAAACCCGTATGCGCCATACGTCATGAACCCGATAAACACGGGAACCAGAAGGATGCGGAGTAGCGTCAGGCTATTGGGGATATTCATGGAAATGAAGTTGGGACAGCGCCTCCAACAGGAGGAGGGGGTGGCATCATAGTAATCGACGGTCATCTTGTCAACGCGGTTGCAGTCACCGAAGAAGCTCCCTATAATTCATGCTTTCGTACAGGGCTCTTTGTATATGGTGGAGGAGTGAATGAGCACATTGCCCCTGATGTTCAAGAAGGAAGGGTTGGTCGAGAAGCACCAGATCGAAGGGATCGATCCAAGCGACCGATATTTCAATCGCGCCATCCTCGTCAACCGGACCGCATCCGGATACGCGGCAAAGGTCATGTACGAAGCCCTCACTGTCGAAAGCGGGTCGCACTCCACCATCGCGGCAGCCGTGAACGAACTGGTGGCCAAGCTTCAGGATTTTGGATTCACACGAATGAGAACAAGGGCTAACTTCAAAGGGGCGCGCTATCTGGCGGAAAAAGAAACCTGGCTCGATTACGCTGAACATCCCTAATACATCTGCGCGTATTCCTGATAGACGAGATCGTGGATCATCGGGCGACAGACCCTGATTCCCTCGTTCTTCCTGGTTGGATGCACCCGATTCGAGAGCAGCACCACCTCCAATTCACAGGCTGGATCGATCCAGACCGATGTTCCCGTATAACCCAGGTGGCCAAACGAGTGACTCGAAAAATACCGTCCTGACGAAGAGGGCGAAGACGGTGTATCCCATCCTACCACCCAACTCGATCCTGGCACGCTCGGCTGCCGTTTCAAAAACTCCTGCACCACGTCCGGATTGAGAATCGAAGTTTTGCGGTGATAGGCCGTTAACCAGGCCCCCGTCACGGCGAGTACAGCCTCGGCAGTCCCGAAGAGCCCCGCATGCCCAGCTACTCCGCCAAGCGCCGCCGCGTTCTCGTCATGCACTTCGCCGCAAAGAAGACGTCCTCTCCACGTATCCCGTTCGGTGGGGGCGATCAAATGTATTCTCGAATTCTTATAAGATTCCCCTTCGCTGTCGATCGGCAGAAAAGAAAGGGTGTGCGCGTTCAAGGGCTGGACGATATGCTCGCAAACAAATCGGTCTAATGAGATACCGCTAAGCCGTTCAATCGTGAGCCCCAGCAACATGAATCCGAGATCACTATAGAGACTCCGCTCGCCTCTTCCGTAGACGAGCGGCTCTTTGGCAATCATGTGCAGGACCTGTCGCCCGGCTTCCGCCCTGGCTTCCAGAGAAGACGGCAAGGCGGCATTCGGACTCAGCTGCTCGTAGAACCCGCGCCACCCTGGCAGACCCGAGCTATGAGTCAACAGCTGCCGGAACGTCGCAGACCCGACAGCCGCCCCCTGCAATTCAAGCAGTACTGAATCGACGCGATTATCGAGCCGGCATTGACCGCGTTGTACCAGCAACACCATAGCCGTTACAGTCGCCAACGGCTTTGTCAGAGAGGCCAAGTCGTAGATCGTCGATGAGGTGACCGGGCTGCCTGGAGGATCGGTTGAGAGACGCCCGGCTGGTATGACAAAGACGCGCGCTCCGCCCTGACGGATGGCGAGAACGGCGCCGGGAAAGATTCCACCAGCGACGGCTTGATCCAGCGCCGAGTGGAGTGAGGAAGGAACCAGCATGATCGTGACATGCTCGACCGGGCAAGAACCCGCATACGAGCTACTATTGTTCAGCGGGCGGGACTCGACTCCCCCTGCATCTTGCCTTCGGACACCACACCGCTGTCTTGGTAGGCTTCGCTCGTCTCGACATCCAACATCCGCTCGAAGGTATGGAGCGTCGCCCGCATCCTTTCGACCATCAGCAGCCGTTGCTTGTGTAACATCGAGAGGTCCCGCTGCGTATCGGCCAGTTCGACCCGCGCCTGCCGAAACAACTCTCCAGCCTTCAATTCCGCTTCTTTGACGATCAACTCGGCATCACGCTGAGCGCTTCGCTTGACATCTTCGGCCAGCGACTGCGCTGAAACCAGTGTATTGGACAAGGTCAGTTCCGTCCGCTTCAAGTCCACCACCTGGTGCTCCAACGAGGTGATGTGCTCACGCAGCCCCGCATTGTCGCGGTTCAAAGATTCCACGGTCTGCGCCACTTCCTCCAAAAAACGATTGACCTCTTCCTGATCGTAACCTCGGAACTTGACGCGAAAAACCATCTGCTGAATGTCGAGCGGTGTGATTTTCATAGCCTCCCCCTAATCCGTTTGGATCAATTCATCCGCAGCGCAAAATCCTTCAGTGACTGCACCACTGCAACCTGCATGAACGTAATCGCCACAATCGCGATCAACGGCGACAAGTCCACGCCCATCCGCCAACCTAGCCGGCGCCGGATCGGCGACAGGACCGGCTCCGTCGCCCGATTGAGGAACTGCACGATCGGGTTCCACGGATCGGGATTTACCCACGAGATCAGCGCCCTTGCAATGATGATCCACATATAAAACCACAAGGCATAATCCAGCACCGTGGCAATCCCCAAGAGCACATTCCCCACCACAAACATCAGCGTCCAAGCTCCTGCGATCGTTTGGTCGCGGCCTCAACCGCGTCGATGAGCGCCGCCCGCAACCCGCCCTGCTCCAGCCGATGCAATCCCGAGATCGTCGTTCCCCCTGGAGAAGCCACCTGATCTTTGAGACGGGCGGGGTGCTGGCCGGTTTCCAACACCATCCGCGCGGCGCCCAACACTGTCTGCGCGGCAAGCACCGCGGCGATGTCCCTCGACACACCCATTTTCACTCCGCCGTCGGTCAAGGCTTCGATGATAAGAAACACGTAGGCCGGCCCGCTTCCACTAAGCCCGGTCACAGCATCCATCAAACGTTCTTCAACCGGCACGACCTTGCCGACCGACTCGAAGATGCGCCGCACGGAAGCCACGTCTTGTTCCTGGACGCCGGAACCGATTGCCAACGCCGTCATTCCTTCATGCACCATCGCTGGCATATTGGGCATGGCCCGAACAACACGCGTCTGCCCGCCGCAAGCACCCGCAATTCGACTGATCGGCGCCCCCGCAACAATCGAGACGACCAGAGCTTTGAGCAACTCACCGCCAATCTCCTTGAGCACTCCATCAAGCGCCTGCGGTTTTACGGCCAACACCACGACATCGCCCCAATCCGCAGCCTCGCGGTTTGATCCGCCGATCCGGATCCCGAATGTCTTCTTGAGGTGATCGAGCCGGCCTGCGTCCAGATCGGCAGTCAAAATTTGATCAGGTTTACAGAGCTTGGCGGACAACATCCCCCCGATCAATGCTTCGGCCATCTGACCGCCGCCCACGAATGCGATCTTGCACACAAGTGCTGAACTAGACATGGCGCGCTCCAAAAATAGCAGAGCCGACACGGACCAAGGTTGCCCCCTCTTGAATGGCGATTTCGTAATCGTTTGACATGCCCATCGAGAGCTCATCCATCTCCACACCCTGAATCCTCTGGGCTGCAATGGACGCCGCCAACTCCCGAAGACGGATAAAATACGCCCTGGCTGACTCAACCTCAACGGTCGGAGGTGGAATCGCCATCAACCCCTTGATATGAATATGCGCGAGTGACGCCATCGACGATACCAGTTGCACGAGACTGTCCGGGTGAAAGCCGGTCTTTGTCGTCTCTCCTCCGATATTCACCTCAAGCAGAATATCTTGATGCCGGCCGGTTTCTCCAGCGCGCCGATCGATTTCTTGAGCAAGCTCCACACTATCGACGGAATGAATCAACTCGAACAGGCCGACGACCGATCGAACTTTCCGCCGCTGCAGATGTCCCAGGAAATGCCACCGAACCGGCGCCGCCGCGAGCGCCTCGACCTTGGGAATCGCTTCCTGCACTCGGTTTTCTCCGAGAATCGATAACCCTGCAGCGATGCCCTCCCGAATACGATCATTCGTGACGGTTTTCGTGGCAGCCACGAGCCTGATACTGTCCGGATTCCTCCCGGCTTTCTCAGCAACCGACCGGATCGTCGACAGCACCAATTGAACCCGCTGGGCGATCGTCTCTCTGACGGACGGCTCCATCTTATATCGGGCCTCACAATACTGCGGCCGCCTCTTTCAGCGCACCGCCCCTATTCTAACGGAAGGTCCGGGCAATTGGCAGAGATTCTGCCTTCCTCTACAACGGGACTAGGCCGATAGCGCTCACCATCGTGCCGATCACTTTTCCCTCCCGCCGATAGGAAAAAAACAGATCCTCATGACAGATCGTGCATACATTGACGGACGTGATGGAATCCGGACGCACGCCGGCTGCGCGCGCTTGCTCCCTGATGAGCAGCTTCAGATCGAGATGGGCCTTGCCCCTCCCTCGGGCCCGCACCACTTGTTCAGAATCGGGGCAGGCCTGATGCAGCCTCTCCAACACCGGTTCATCCACCTCATAACAGCAAACCCCGGCGGATGGGCCGATACTGACTCGCAGCTCCTCCGAAACCGATCCAAATCGTGACTCCATCAATGCCAAGGTCTTCTGCACAATACCAGCAACCGCCCCACGCCATCCGGCATGCACGGCAGCAACCACCCTCCGTTGGGGATCATGCATCAAAACAGGAACACAGTCGGCCGTCCGTACCGCCACCATGACCCCGGGTTGATCGGTCACCAACGCATCCCAGCCGTCCAGAAACCGGTCGGATTGCGTCAGCGCGCGGTCTACCACGAGCGCATCGGTGCCATGCACCTGTTTCACGGAGAGCATCCATGACGCGTGCGCGGCGCCTTCAATGCTCGTGGTAGGGACGGGAGCGCCCACTTGAACGTTGCAACCTGCCGAATGCCAACGGGTTCCAAAAAAGTGATGCACGTCGCTCCGCGCGGGCGCAAAAGCTGGAACGGTAATAACCGAGGCGTTTACCACGCGCTCACCCATCGAGAATCAAGAATCATGATATCCCACCGATCAATCTGCTTGCTTGCGGAGAAACGTCGGCACATCCCATTCATCTTCTGCCGCAAGGGCGGCCCGGTCTATGGACTCCCGGACATCGTTCATCCGCCGGAGAAACGTCGGGCGGTCAAGATCCTTGATCACCCGATCGGATGCAGGGACCGCTCCTACCCCAACCATCACCGGCTGCGACGGTTTCGCTGGGCGAGACATCGCCCGTTCAGCCACAACGGCCGCGGCGACATCGGCTGCTTGCTCGAATCCAGTCGCAATGACCGTGATGATCAGATCCTCACCCATATCAGGATTGATCACTTGGCCTACAATAATATTGGCCTCGGCATCCGCCGTCTGCTGAATAATGGAAGCGGCCTCCTCGACTTCATGAAGTGACATACTGGGTCCGCCGGTAATGTTCAGCAAAACCCCGCGCGCGCCTTCCACGCTGCCTTCCTCAAGCAGGGGACTGCAGATGGCCTTTTGTGCCGCTTCAATCGCCCGATTCGGCCCGCGTGACACGCCCATGCCCATCACGGCCCGTCCCGTATGAGACATCACGGTTTTGACGTCGGCGAAATCGACATTCACGTGACCCGTCGTGGTGATGAGATCGGCGATGCCTTGAATGGCCTGCCGCAGCACGTCATCCGCCACCTTGAAGGCTTCGAGAAGAGGCGTCGATTTATCGACAATCCCCAACAGCCGCTGGTTCGGAATCACGAGCAGGGTATCGACGTGCCTGCGCATGTCGCGAATGCCCTCTTCCGCATGTTTGTTCCGCCGCTGCCCTTCGTACTGGAAGGGCTTCGTCACCACGCCCACCGTGAGAATCCCCATTTCACGAGCGATGCTGGCGACGATCGGCGCGGCCCCGGTGCCGGTGCCGCCGCCCATGCCCGCCGTCACAAACACCATATCCGAGCCTTCGAGACATTCGCGGATATGGTCTTTGCTTTCCAGCGCCGCTTCCTTGCCGATTTCCGGCTTCGCGCCCGCGCCCAGCCCGCGAGTCCGCTCCGGTCCCAGCTGAATCTTGTAGGGAGCCAACGATCGATCGAGCGCCTGGAGATCCGTATTGCTCGCGATAAAATCGACCCGCGCCAGGCCGGACGAGATCATCGTATTGACCGCATTGCATCCGGCGCCGCCGATTCCGATTACCTTGATTCGGACCGGCAGCAGCACATCTTCTTGAAATGAAAACATCAGACGCCTCCTCACTCTCCCCGCGCAACAGCAGCCTGTCGAGCACGAGGGGTTCTCCGTTAAAAAACTTCCAATACTCGCTTCGTCCACCCAACCATTTTGGACCAGGTCCCTCCATTGCGAATCCCAGTCGTCTCTAATTCGTCGGCATGCCGTCGGGCATGCAGCAAGAGCCCCACTCCCGTCGCATAACTGGGATGGCCGACGATGTCTCGAAGCCCTCCGACTCCGGAAGGCAGACCTCGACGAGCCGGAAGATTCAGCACCTTTTCAGCCGCATCCGGCATCCCCTCCAACAGCGACGTTCCGCCGGTAATCACCACCCCGGCTCCCAACATACCTTCGTAGCCGGCGCGCGCAATCTCTCTCCGCACAAGTTCGAACATTTCTTCAACGCGCGGCTCCAGAATTTCCGCAATGTCCCGGCGAGAAAAGGTTCGGGCCGGACGGTCTCCGACAGACGGCACGTCGACGATCTGATGTCCAGTAACCAATTCGGTGCGCGCAGTGCCGTGATGCATTTTGATTTTTTCCGCTTCGGTTTGCGAGGTGAGGAGGCCGATCGCCAGATCCTTCGTCAGATTCTGCCCCCCGATGGGCAGCACGGCGGAATGCCGGATACTACCGTCGAGGAAGATGGCTAAGTCTGTGGTGCCTCCGCCCAAATCCACCATCACCACACCCAAGTCGCGCTCCTCTTGACTCAACACCGCTTCGCTGGACGCCAGCGGCTGAAGAATGATGTCCACCACGTCGAGTCCCGCCCGATTGACGCTCTTGATAATGTTTTGCGCGGAGGTCACCGCGCCGGTGATCACATGCACCTTCACTTCCAGGCGGTTGCCCGACAAGCCCAGCGGCTCGCGCACGCCTTCCTGTCCGTCCACCATAAACTCCCGCGGCAGCACATGGAGAATTCGGCGTTCGTGCGGAATGACGGCCACCGTGCGCGCGCTCTCGATCGCCCGGTGAATGTCATCGCGCGTCACCTCGGCGCGTTTCAGCGCCACAACTCCCTTACAGTTTTCGGCGGAAATATGGCTGCCCGCGATGCCGGTATAAACTGAGTTGATCTGCACCGCCGCCATCAATTCGGCCTCTTCGACGGCTTTTTTGATCGATTCGACCGTACTCTCGATATCGACGACGACTCCTTTGCGCAATCCGCGAGAGGAACTCGATCCGACGCCAATGACGTTCAACGCTCCTGCGTCGGTAATCTCGGCCACGATCGCGCAAATCTTGGTCGTTCCAATATCGAGCCCAACAAGGATTTGATCTCGTTTCGACACGACGATCACCCCCTTTCCCGCACGACGATCCGATTCTCGTACCGGAGATCCACATCGTTGATTCCGTCGCCATACCCATCGAAGCTCAGCGTCTTCACTGCCGGCTTGACTTGCTGAAACCGTTCCCACTGATCGACGATAGCCCCCTCACCGAAATGGAACTGCACGCCTCTGACGGAAGCCACGAGGTCGGCTGGATTCGCCGCATTCACTTGCAACCGCCCCCCGTAAGCCTGCCCCATCAGCTTCGCCAGCTCGATGCCGGACATGACGGCCTGCCGCACCTCCCCATCACCTCGCAGAAGCTTCTTAAAATTGACACCCGTCACCATCGGCAACGACACATCATCCGTCTGGGGAAGACGGCCCAACACATAACCTTCTGCATCGCTGAGTACATTTTCCGAACCAGTCCGAATGACGGCAGCGGGGGTTCGCTCGATCACGGAGATGCGCAATTCGTGAAACGGCGCACGTTCCACTGTCGCTGCTTTGATCCAGGGATGAGACTCCACCTGCTTCTCGATCGCCGATGTCACAATATGGTGGAGCGGAGTGCCTGGCTTCAGGTTGACGAGTTCGATCACTTCCTGCCTGTCGAGATGGCGTACGCCGTCCACGGTCACCTGTTTGATTTCAAGCAACTGCATGAGCCACGGCCCGGAATGTTGCGCGCCCATGACGATGACCCACCCGATCAGAGCCGCGCCGGCGATCACACCGCTCCACCGCATGAAAGCGCTCCACGTGGCGATGGTCCTGGCCCGCTTGGCGCCTGCCGGTCGGCCCATCCCTTCCCCCACACGCGAGCCCCGCCACTGATTCCGTCTAGGCCCGGATGACGCAGCTGGCTTGCGTTTCCGAAACAGACCCTTCATGCCGACTTCCTTTCTGCCGCTTGCGCAGACCGTTCGGCGCGGTCAAGCGCCGACTGCAGAATCCACTCGACTAACTGGTCATACTCGATCCCCGCTTGCGCCGCAGCCATCGGCAACAAACTCGTTTCCGTCATGCCTGGTACCGTATTGATTTCCAGAACATACGGCCGCCCCTTGGGCGTGATCCGAAAGTCGACACGCGCGGCGCCTTCACATCCCAAAACCTGGAACGTCCGGCGCCCCAGCTCTCCGATCTGCTTGAGGATCTTGGCCGGCAACGGCGCCGGGCAGAGATACTGCGTCTTCCCTTTTTGGTACTTCGCCGTGAAATCGTAAAAGCCGTCCGGCGCAACAATCTCGACGGCCGGCAGGACTTTCGGCGCCCCGGATGCGATTCCCAGAACGGCAATCGTGACCTCATGCCCGGGGATAAAAGCCTCAACCATGGCATCGGGATCATAGCGATGCGCAAGGGCCAGCGCGTCTTTCCACTGCGCCGCCCGGCGCACGATCGTGACACCAATCGTAGAGCCCTGTGAGGCCGGCTTGACGACCACCGGCAATGTCAGTTTCGCCTCCTTCAGGAGCCTGGCCAACGACGTCGCATCGCCCCGCTGAACGACCGTTCCTGGAGGTACCGGAATGCCAGCCGCTGCCAGCAATGTCTTAGTCACAACCTTGTGCATGCCGACCGCGCTCGCCTGAACCCCTGACCCGGTATATGGCATGCCGATCGTCTCCAGAAAGCCCTGGATAGTCCCGTCCTCGCCGCCTGGTCCATGCAACGCGAGAAAGGCAATGGCAACCTTCTGGTTCTGTAGGTCGCGTGGCAGCTGGTCACTCACATCGATCGCCATGGCATTATACCCACGACGAATCAACGACTGATGCACGGCCTGTCCAGTGCGAAGCGAGACCTCTCGCTCAGAGGATCGCCCCCCCATCAATACGCCGATCCGTTTGTCCGTCAACCTCGCTACTTGTCCCATCTTGTTCTCACCCATTCCTTACACTCACCTAGGCTTGGCCCACCAGTTTCAACTCCAACTCCAATTTCATGCCCGTCTTCCGAGCAACCTGCGCACGAACCTTCTTGATGAGCGCTAACACATCCTTGGCGCTGGCATGGCCTTGGTTCACGATGAAGTTGGCATGTTTGTCGGAAACCTCTGCATCGCCGACGTGCGCGCCTTTGAGTCCTGCTGCTTCCACTACCCGGCCCGCCGAATCGTTCGGCGGATTCTTGAAGACACAGCCGGCGCTCGGCAGTGCCAGCGGCTGCGTATCGCGGCGGTAGCGCAAATAGTCCTTCACAACCTTCTCGATGTCAGACCGCACACCCGGCTTCAATTGAAGCCACGCCCCTGCAACAATCCCCTCCGGAAGTTGTGCCCGCCGATAGCTGAACACTATGTCGTGGGCGGCGCAATCGACCACGGCGCCTGTCGACGTCACGATGCGGACCGCCTTCACCGCATCCTTCATTTCCCCAAGCCTGGTGCCGGCATTCATGACCACACACCCCGCCACAGTGCCGGGAATTCCAGCCGCCCATTCCAATCCCGCCAGCGATCGGCGGATGGCGTAGCCAATGAGTGTCGGCATCCCCACGCCCCCTTCGGCATAGAGTACCGATCCCGCCTCTTCTTTAATCGCGCGCAATTTTGCCAAACTGACCACCACGCCTCTGATGCCCTTGTCTCGAACCAGGAGATTCGTGCCGCCCAGCGCAAAGATCGGAAGTTTCTGTGCATGCGCCTGCCGGACCAATTGAATGATATCCTCCGTATCGGCCGGCTCCACCAGCACATCGGCGGGACCGCCGATGTGAAATGACGTGTACTCCTTGAGCGGCGCGTTGAAACGGACCGCCCCTCTGAGCCCGGCCACCGCCGATCGCAATCGATCCTGCCGGTCTGTCCCGCGACTTGCTGCGACATTCGTCTTCCTTCGACGGACCATGGACTAGGCTATCGGCTCAAGCCGTGCCAAGATGCCGGTACCGGCTTTCCAGATATCGCCTGCGCCAAGCGTCAACACCAGATCTCCCGGCTTCAGATGCGGCAGGATCTGATCCGGCATCGTTTCCTTCCGTTCGATGAAGGTGACGGACGGATGGCCGGCAGCCTTGATTGTCTCGGCAAGCCTCTCACCGGACACACCAGGTATCGGCTGCTCTCCAGCCGCGTACACTTCCGTGATGAACAACTGATCGGCCCGATCAAAGGCATGCGCAAAATCTTCGATGCAATCCCTCGTGCGGGTGTACCGGTGAGGCTGAAACAGCACGACGAGCCGCCGATCCCAGCCCTGCTTTGCCGCGGCCAACGTCGCTTGGACCTCCGTAGGGTGATGGCCGTAGTCATCGACGACCATGATGCCGCCGGATTCGCCGCGCAGATGGAACCGCCGCTCGACGCCGGTGAAGGCCGCAAGGCCTTTGCGAATAAGATCGACGGGGATTTCCAATTCGACGCCGATCGCAATCGCTACCAGCGCATTGGCCACATTGTGGACGCCCGGCACGGCCAGCCGAAACGGGCCGAGACTTTTCCCCCGAAAGTGCGCGCGAAACTCCCCGCCCCATTGTTTGAGGCTGATGTCCGTCGCCTTGATGTCCGGCACAATACCGTCTCGTTCGTGCAGCCCGTAGGTATAGTAGCGCTTGACGATCTTGGGAAAGAGCGCGCGGAGGCGGTCGTCGTCGGCGCACAGCACCGCCACTCCATAGAATGGAATCTTATTGATGAACTCAAGGAAACATTCGTTGATCCGTTCCATCGAACCATAGTGATCGAGATGCTCGCGATCGAGATTGGTGATCGCCACGATAGTCGGCGAGAGACGGAGGAACGATCCGTCGCTCTCGTCCGCTTCCGCCACGAGCAACTCGCCACGCCCCAGCCGCGCATGGCTGCCCAGCGCGTTGACCTTTCCGCCGATCACCATCGTGGGGTCGAGCCCCCCCTGCGCCAGCACGTTCGCCACCATCGAGGTGGTCGTAGTTTTCCCATGCGCCCCCGCAATCGCGACGCCGAATTTCAGGCGCATGAGTTCCGCGAGCATTTCGGCACGAGGAATCACCGGGATCTGCCGGGCCTTCGCCGACACGACTTCGGGGTTTCCTGCCGCTACAGCTGAGGAGATGACCACGACCTGGGCCTCACCCACATTCGACTCCTGATGACCGATGAAGATTTTCCCCCCGAGCTCTTCCAGCCGCCTGGTGGTTTCAGACGCCTGTAAATCCGAACCGGTTACTTTGTATCCCATCGTCAGGAGAACTTCGGCGATGCCGCTCATGCCTGCGCCTCCGATCCCGACGAGATGAATTTGCTGGGTCTTACGAAACATCGCCATGCGCCTCACCCCTTGTGATCCGGTCGATCCACGCAGCCTATACCCCCGTATACCTGCCGCATTAGACTCCTGCCGCTCCAACAGACCTGTCTCTGTCATGTGTCACCCCCATGAGTGCGTAACATTCGCGGACGATCACCTCACCGGCGTCGATTCGCCTCATCTCATGGCTCTTGGCACTCATGGCCTGAAGCCGCTGCCGATTCAGCAAGATGGCGCTGACCAATTCACTCAGCGTCGAGCCGCTCAGGTCCGCTTGCGGCAAGACCATAGCCCCGCCCGCTGCTTCCATCGCCCGCGCATTTTTCATCTGGTGGTCATAAATCGCCGTCGGCAGCGGAATCAGGATGGCCGGCTTCCCGCAAGCCGTCAGCTCTGCAATCGTCATCGCCCCCGCGCGCGCCACAACGAGATCAGCCTTTCGCAGGACTTTCGGCATGTCATAAAGAAAGGGAACGACCTCCGCCTGCACGCCCGATCTTCCATACGTGTCCCGCACCCGCTGATAATCGGCTTCGCCGGTCTGATGTGTGATGGTCAAGCCGGGAAGACGCTCCACGAGCGAGGCCGCTCCATCCAGCATCGCGCTATTGATCGCCTTGGCCCCTTGGCTCCCGCCGAATACCAGAAGATGTTGGCTTGCACCGACCGGCGGCCCCTCCCCCTGCCCGGCACGCACCAAAAACTCCTGCCTGACCGGCGTGCCGACGACCCGCACTTTCTGTCGGTCGAACGAGGCCGCCGCCGATTCAAACGCCAGAAAAATTCGTTGAGCGAACGGAGCTACTGCCTTATTCGCCATGCCCGGATACGCGTTCGGCTCCACAATCACTCGCGCCGTTCCCCGCAGAGCCGCCGCTGCTAACATCGCCGGACTCGTATAGCCTCCCACGCCGATCACCACATCCGCCCGGCGTTGCCGGAGAATACCCAACGACTGCCAGAGTCCCACCGGCACGGAAAGCAGGCCCTGTATCACAGCAAGCAGCCCCTTCCCCATGACAGGCTTGGCCGTGATGAACTTTAACTCGAACCCTTCATGCGCGAGCACCTTGGACTCAATCCCGCGCCTGGTCCCTACGAACAGAATCTTCGTGGAGGGATCGCGTTTCAGAAATTCACGGGCCAGCGCCACGGCTGGATAGAGATGTCCTCCGGTTCCCCCTGCAGCAATGACAACTGTCATCGGCGACCAGACCCTCCGCTCCGACGCCCCGCGTCTTCCCGGCCCGCCTGCCGATCCCGCGAGATGTTCAACAAGATTCCCACCCCAAACATGCAGGTCACTAAAGAGGAGCCGCCATAACTCACAAAGGGCAAGGTCAATCCTTTGGTCGGCGCCAATCCCGTCACCACACAAGCATTGATCAGCGCCTGAATGCCGATGAGCAGTGTGATCCCCATGCCAAGATACCGACCGAACGGCATCCTCGCCCGTGCGGCGACCTGAAAGCCACGGATGGCAAACAAGGCGAAGAGCAGGATGATGCCCCCCGCCCCGACTAATCCGAGCTCTTCTCCCACCAGCGCCAACACGAAGTCGGTGTGAGCCTCCGGCAGGAAAAAGAGTTTTTGTTTGCCTTCGCCCAACCCCACCCCAAACAGACCACCGCTGCCGAACGCCAGGAACGATTGCGTAATCTGAAATCCCGTGTCCGACGCATCCTTCCAAGGAGCCAGAAACGTCATCAGCCGCTGGCGCCGGTACGTCGAACTGAGGACGAGCGCCAACACAACCGGCACCGCACACAGGCCCAGCGATAAGAGATGGGAGAGACGAGCGCCGCCTAAAAACAAGAGACCGATTGCCACCAACCCCATCACCACGACGGTCCCCAAATCTGGCTCCAACAGTACCAACCCACCGAGCACCCCGATCACGAGCAGCGCCGGAGCCAAGCCGCTGAAAAAGCTGGTGAGCCGGTCCTCCTTCCTCGCCAGATACGCCGCGAGATACATCACGGCAACCAGTTTGGCTATTTCCGCCGGTTGAATCGAAATCGGTTCCAGCCGCAACCACCGCCGAGCGCCATTTACCGGAGGCCCGAATGACGGCATCAACACCATCACCAAGAGGACCATTGTCAGACCCAGAAGAGGAAACGATAACCGCTTCCACCAGGCATAGTCGATGTGGGAGGCCAGATGCAGAAGCAAGAAACCAAACACCAGCCAAGCGAGCTGCCGCTTGAGAAAATATCCCGGGTCGTGAAATCGATTGCCTGCCACGACCGCGCTCGCGCTGAAAACCATCACTAGCCCGACGAGCGACAGCACGATCGTGATGATCAACAAAAAATGATCCATCGCGACCCGCTTCGTCGCACGCGGGCTTGCTGTGGTCCAGGGCAGCGTCAGCGTCCCTGCGGATCTCTGTGACATCGTTCAGCGTCAAATCTCCTCTGGCTGACCGGCCTTACGCCGGTAAGGACTGCACCAAGGCCTTGAACTGGCGGCCTCGGTCCTGGTAATCGGCAAACATGTCGAAGCTCGCGCAGGCCGGTGACATCAACACCACCTCGCCGGCCGTGGCGCCGGCCGCGGCGCGTTCCACCGCGTCGCGCAGCGTCCCGGCTCGATCGATCGTTTCATACCCTTGCACTGCATTCGCAATCAGCGACGCGGCCTCGCCGATCAATATCAGCCGCTTCACCCGACGGCGAATGGCTGGGGCTAGCCTGGAAAAATCTCCGCCCTTGTCCCGCCCTCCGGCGATGAGCCAGATCGGCCGATCAATGCTCTCGAGCGCCTTGAGCGCGGCGTCCACGTTGGTCCCCTTCGAGTCGTTAATGAATCGCACGCCGCGACGCTCCCGCACGATTTCCAGCGCATGCTCCAACCCGGGAAACTCTCCGAGCACCCGGCGAATGACATCGAGCGAACAGCCGTACAGCAGTGCATAGGTCGCCGCCGCCATCGCGTTGTCAAGGTTGTGATCTCCGATGATTTTGATCTCGCTGCGCCGACAGACTTCCTGAAGTCGGCCGGTGACGGTCGTCATGATTCGCCCATCGTCGAGATACGTCCCTCCGGCCACATCGGGTGACAATGTCTGTGTCCTTGTGAAGCCCAGAACGCGGGCCTTTACGTTCTTCCTGAGCGCCGCCACCCGCACATCATCGAGGTTAAAGAGGGCGTAATCAGACGGGATCTGATTTTCGAAGATCCGCTGTTTGGCCGCGACATATTCCTCAATCGAGTCATACCGATCCTGATGATCGACCGTGACGTTGAGAATTGCAGCAATCCACGGATGGAAGCGCTCCACCGTCTCGAGTTGAAAGCTGGAGACTTCCACCACCAAGACGTCAAACGGGTCCGGCTGACCCGACTGAGATGCCTGCAGCGCCAAGCTGGCTGCTTCACTGAGCGCCGTCCCTAAATTCCCGCCGACGAACACCCGCTTTCCGCTTTGCCGCAACATCTGCCCAATCAACGTGACCGTAGTGCTTTTCCCGTTGGTGCCGGTCAAGGCCAGAATCGGAACGGAGAGAAACCGGGACGCAAGCTCAAGTTCGCTGATGACCTTCACGCCCCGGAGGCGCGCTCGGTTCAGTGCCTCCAGCCGGTAGGGAACGCCCGGACTGATAACCACGAGATCGGCGGTCTCGATCGCCGATTCATACCTGCTGCCCAGCATCATGGCGACGGCCGACTGATCTATCTGTTCGAGAACAGGGCCCAATGCCGCCCTGTCTTTTTGATCGGCCACGGTGACTACCGCCCCGGCTTCATGCAGCAAGCGCGCCGCAGCGACACCGCTTCTGGCGAGTCCCACCACCGCGACCTTCCTGCCCGCCATTTCCATGATATCGTCGCTCACCATCCCATCCCCATCACCGCAACTTGAGCGTGCTCAAGCTCAACAACGCCAACAAAATGGCAATAATCCACAGGCGCACAACCACCTTGGGCTCTTCCCACCCCTTCATCTCGAAGTGGTGGTGAATCGGGGCCATCAAGAAAATCCGTTTCCCCCTCGACTTGAACGACGCCACCTGAAAAATCACGGACACGGCTTCGATCACAAACACCCCACCGACCAACAACAACAACAACTCGTGTTTACTGATGACGGCCACGGTGCCGAGCGCTGCTCCGAGCGGTAGCGAACCCACATCCCCCATGAACACGGAGGCCGGATAGGTATTGAACCAGAGAAATCCCAGGCTCGATCCGAGAATCGACGCCGTGAAGACCGCCAATTCTCCCGCCCCGTCGATATGGGGAATCAAGAGGTACTCCGACATCACCCGATGGCCCGTCACATAGGCCACCACCGTATAGGCCAGCGCGGCAATCATGACCGGCCCGACCGCCAGTCCATCAAGGCCGTCTGTGAGATTGACGGCATTGGAACTCCCGACAATGACGAGTACCGCAAACACGACATAGAACCATCCGAGGTCCGGCATGAAATTCTTGAAAAACGGCACGCTGAGTTTCGTGCTGTAGCCGGGCAAGAAGTACAGTGTGAGCGCAATGGCCAGTGCAACACCAACCTGCGCTGTGAACTTCTGCCCTGCCGACAGTCCTTTCGATTGGGCCTTCACAAACTTGAGATAGTCGTCCGCAAACCCAATGGCGAAGAAGCCCAGCGTGGCCCCAAGAACCAGCCAAATGACGGGCCGTGAAATGTCGGCCCAGAGCAGCGTCGACAGTGTGACGGCAAAGATGATCAGGATCCCGCCCATCGTCGGCGTGCCGCTCTTAGCCAGATGTCGTTTCGGCCCGTCGTCACGCACTTGTTGACCCAGCTTGATTTCTTGTAGCTTCCGAATCACGAACGGCGCCAGAACGAACGCGATCAGAAACGCGGTGACGGCGGCATAAATGATGCGGAAGCTTTGATAACGGAATATGTTCAGGAACGAGAATTCCGTATGGAGCGGATACAGCCAGTTATACAGCATCGTCTGACATCTGCCTCCGTCGGTCTGCGCGTGCGGCGCCGTTCCCGCTGAACACTCGGCTATGAGGCCTTTCTCGCCGTACGCTTCGCCCCTTGGAGCGCCTGGACCACCTGTTCCAACTTCATGCCGCGCGACGCTTTCACCAGGACCACATCACCAGAATGTACGATGGCTTTGACGGCGGTCGCTGCCCCATCCGCATCCGGAACCAGGACGATGTGCCGTCGATCAAGCCCGGCCCGTTCCGCCCCTTCCGCCAAACTCCGGCCTAACGCGCCGCACGCGACAAGCTGATCGATGCCTCGCTGCGACACGAACGCGCCGACTTCCTCATGCAGCGAAACGGCATCGGACCCCAGCTCCAACATACCTCCCAGCACGGCGATCTTCTTCCGGCCTGCCCCTCGTTGGGCCAACAGCTGCACGGCCGCCTTCATCGACGCCGGATTCGCGTTGTAACAGTCGTTGATGACGGTGACCCCATGACTCACGAAGACTTGCGACCGCATCGCAGCGGGTCGGAAACGAGAGAGTCCCTGGGCAATGACCGCTCCAGGCAGACCAAGCGTAGCTCCGACCGCCGCCGCAGCCAACGCGTTGGTCACATTGTGATCTCCTTGCACATGCATGCGGACGATGGTGTGGCGGACTTTTCCAGGAAGCAGCAGTCGAAAGATCGTCCCGTTGCGCCCATCGGATTTCACATCTGTCGCGCGCACATCGGCTTTGGAAGAAAACCCGAACGACACCACCCGGCATCCAGCCCTCGCCGCCAGGTAGTCGTAATAAGGATCGTCGGCATTGAGCACCGCCGCGCCATCGGAAGGGAGCATATCCAGCAACTCGGCTTTCGACTGAGCAGACCCTTCCATACTCCCGAAAAACTCCAAATGGTCAGGGCCGATATTGGTGATAATGCCGATCGTCGGCCGGGCCATTTCACAAAGCCTGGTCGTCTGACCGACCCGATCGACACCCATCTCGATTACCGCTCCTTCGTACCGTCCATTGAGCCGGAACAGGGTCTGGGGAACTCCGATGCGATTGTTCAGGTTGCCCTCGGTCTTCAGTACCTTCCATCGATGCGCCATCACACCGGCGACCATTTCCTTCGTGGTGGTCTTGCCATTGCTCCCCGTCACCGCAACGACCGGAATGTTGAACCGGCTTCGATGGTGCGTCGCAAGCTGCTGATACGCAAATAACGGATCTCGGACACCCAAGATGAATGGGGCCGCCCGCTTCGGGTTCGTCTTGACGGCGAGCGCGCTTACATCATAGGAATCGTGGACGATTGCGCCCACCGCTCCACGCGACAGCGCAGCGCCGACGAAATCGTGTCCGTCGAAGCGATCGCCCTTCATGGCCAGAAAGAGATCTCCGGAACGGATCGATCGGCTGTCGAAGCTGATCTGCCGAACCGGCTGTTTCATCCAGCCGGCTCCTGCACCGGCCAAGACCTTGGTGCTGATGACCTCCCTCAGCTCCTCGACAGTTAACAGCGGCATAGGCTTTCTTCTCCGCACCGGACGCTCGCGGCTCCGGTCATGTGCCGGTCTTGAGCCGTTCAATGGCTTCACGCGCCACTTCGCGGTCGTCGAAATGATGTTTCTTCGTGCCGATGATCTGGTAATCCTCATGCCCTTTGCCAGCGATCAATACCATGTCACCGGAACAGGCTTCTCGCACCGCCGCGCCGATAGCCTCCCGCCGATCTGCCACTTTTTGATAGTGCACATGCGGGCGCTGTTTCAAGGCATCGGCCACGCCAACCTCGACGTCCTGAAGAATCGCAAGCGGGTCCTCGGTCCGTGGGTTGTCGGAGGTCAGAATCACCACGTCGCTGTACCGCACCGCCGCTCCCCCCATCTTCGGCCTCTTCCCTCGGTCTCGGTCTCCCCCACATCCGAAGACGGTGATAATCCGCCCGGTTTTCAATGCCTGAGCGGCAGACAGCAATCGGACGAGCGCGTCCTCTGTGTGGGCATAATCGACAACGACTGCGAAATCCTGTCCCGCCATAACGCGCTCAAACCGCCCTGGCACATTGGTCACGTGCGCAACCGCCTGGCGAACCTGATCCGGCCTGGCCCCTTCATGAAGCGCCACTCCAATCGCAGCCAACAAATTATAGACGTTGTGTTCCCCCACGAGATGGCTCTCAACGGGAAATGACCCGGCCGGTGTCGCTGCCGTAAAAGTCGTGCCGCCCAGCGAGAGACGGAGATGCTCTGCCTGCAGATCCGCTTTCGACTTCAATCCGTAGGTCCAGACCGGGGCCGGACACAGCTGTTTGATGCGCTCTCCGACGGGATCATCGAGGTTCACAATGGCGCGCTTGTTCGGCTTGCTCGTTCCGGTGAGTCCGGTAAACAGCCGCAACTTCGCCTTGAAATACGCTTCCATGGTGCGATGAAAATCAAGATGGTCCTGCGTCAAATTCGAGAAAACCGCCACGTCGTACTCGCACCCGCTGGTGCGGTCTTGAGCAAGGGCATGAGACGACACCTCCATCACAGCCGTGGTGCAGCCGCCTACCACCATCTTGGCGAGTAACTGTTGCAACTCCAGGGCGCCCGGCGTCGTATGCGAGGCCGGAATTGTTTCGTTGCCGATCTGATAGGCCACGGTTCCGATCAACCCGACCCGGCGGCCCAACGCTTCCAATAATGTCTTACACACATAAGTCGTGGTGGTCTTCCCATTCGTCCCGGTGACGCCAATCATTCGGATTTTCGATGACGGCTCTCCATAAAATTGATTTCCGAGCAGACCGAGCGCTTTTCGAGAATCCGCCACCCGTGCGAATGGAATCGGCAAGTCCATTGTGGGCTCTTGCAAAACGACCGCTGCCATGCCGCCCTTTAGCGCGGACGGAATGAATTGGTGTCCATCCACCTGCTCGCCCTTGACGGCGACAAAAACGCTCCCCGCCTGCACAGAGCGAGAATCGTCGGTAATGCCGGTCACCGGCACGTCGTGATTGCCGCGACGATCGAGTATCTCGACCTGCCCTTGGAGCGCCTGAAGCATCGCCGCAAATGTCATTGTCGTCTCACGAACAATCGATCATGGTTTTCCGGATGCCATCGCAAGCTTGACCGCCTCATTCGACGAGACACCCAGATAATTCAACACCCGTTCGCCGACACAATTGAATACCGGCGCAGCCACAGTCCCGCCCCAGGATTCGCCGCGCGGTTCATCGATCACTACGATCATAGCCAGCCGCGGATTGTTCGCCGGAACATAGCCCACGAATGAGCTGACAAACTGGGAAGCAGAATATCTCCTCGTGTGCGAATCGATTTTCTGGGCGGTCCCGGTCTTCCCCGCCACCCGGAAACCGGCGATCGCGGCTTTTCCTCCCGTGCCGTCCGTGACAACACTTTCGAGAATCGTGGTTACGGTGCGCGCGGTCTCCGGCGAAATAACACGCCGTTTCACGTGAGGAAGAACCTCTTTCAATGCCTGCCCCTGGGCATCACGGATTTCTGAGACGATATAGGGCCTCATCAGTACCCCCCCATTGGCAATGGCGGCGACGGCGGACACCATTTGCATCGGCGTGACCCCGATTTCTTGGCCCATCGAGATCGACGCAAGGGTTCGACGTTCCCATGCTCGCGGCTGCTTGAGCAACCCCGCAGCCTCGCCAGGAAGGTCGATCTCAGTGCGCTCCCCGAATCCGAAGGATTGGAGATAGCGGTAGAGCCGCTGCTCCCCCAAGGCCATCCCGGCCTTGGCCGCGCCTATATTGCTGGACTTTTGAATCACCTGCGCAAACGAGAGCCATCCAAGCTTTTCATGATCGTGGATCGTCGTGTTCGCAACGGCCATGCGTCCCTGCTCTCCGAATACCAGTGTCTCCGGTTTCATCACTCGCTCCTCGATGACCGCAGCAGCGAGAATCGCTTTCATAGTCGAACCTGGCTCGTAGGTGTCCGTCAATGCGCGGTTCCGCCAACGATCGGGACCCAGCGCAGAGACTGCGTTAGGATCGAAGCGAGGGCTGACGGCCGATGCCAGGACCGCGCCGGTGCTTGGGTCCATCACGATCATCGTACCCGACTTGGCCGCCGCGCGAGCGACGGCCTCTTCTAATTCTTTTTCCACGATGTACTGAATCACCTCATCGATCGTGAGCACCAGTCGATGGCCGGGCGCAGGGCTCTGTTCGCTCGACAGTTCCTTTGGAAACACCGTGCGGCCCAAAGCATCTCGCTGCAATACCGTCACGCGCTTCTCACCATGCAAATGTGATTCGTACCGGCGCTCAATGCCCTCCAACCCCTCGCCGTCCATTCCCGCAAAACCCAGGACATGCGATAGGAGCGGCCCCTTGGGATAAAACCGCCGACCTTCCAGCACGACACCAATGCCCTCCATGGGCATGCGTTCAAGCTGGCGCCCCTGCTCAGGGTCCAACTTTCTCGCCAGCCACACAAATCCTCGATCTTGCCGAAGTTTCCGCTCCAACTCATCGGCACGCACACGCAACACAGGCGAGAGAGACCGGGCTGTTCTGGCCGGACTCTCGATCGCGGTCGGAACGCCAAAGACGGACGGCACTTCCAGATTCATCGCCAACATCTTCCCATGACGGTCGACGATCGTACCTCGCACACCTTCAAGCGAGACAGTTTTTTGATGTTGCCGGTCCGCTTTGACCGTCAGTTCCGCGGCCTGCAAAACTTGAAGCGTAGCCAGCCTGAACAGCACCACTCCAAACCCGCACAAGAGCAGCAGTAGCGTCACGTATCGACGGCCACGCGAGAGAGGGGCAGCCACTATCTTCCCCAGCTGGACAGATCATTGCGCGCGATGCGTACTTCAGCCGGAGCCGCATGGGGGTGCGACTCGCCGGCAGGCCTGGCTTGCACCATAATTACCTGCCCCTTCTGCGGTGGAACCATGCCGAGTTGCTCCGTGGCCATTTTGGCGATTCTGTCCGGTGCGCTGAGCGCGGAGAATTTGACCCGCAGCTGATCGCGCTCACGCTCAAGTCTCACCTTCTCGGCCTTGAGCCGCTCAACCTGATACCCCACCCGCACGATATCCACTCGCTCCCACACGAAAAGAAAGACGAGACACAACCCGATGAACAGAGCCAGCATTCTCATAGAGCCATCCCCCCTGACACACGTTCAGCAACCCGCAGCTTGGCGCTCCGCGCCCTGGGATTCATCCGACACTCTTGCGCAGAGGGAACAAGGGGCTTCTTCGTTAGAAGCGACAGGCACGCGCCGTCCCCCCGCGCAAGAGATCTTAAAGTATGCTTCACGATGCGATCCTCAAGAGAGTGAAACGAGATGGCACAAATTCTTCCCCCCGGAGCCAATACGCTGGCAGCGTCCCGAAGCGCCGGCTCCAGGCTTTCAAGCTCATGATTCACGGCTATGCGAAGCGCCTGAAACGTTCTTGTTGCACAGTGAATCCGCCCATGCCGATAGGCGGAAGGAACCGCTCCGGCAATCACGGACGCGAGAGCGCCCGTAGTCTCAATTGGGCGGTGCTCCCTCTCTCGCACGATTGCGCGCGCGATTCTCCGTGAATATCGTTCCTCTCCATGGTGGAAAATGATGTCTGCGAGCTCATCTTCCCGAACGCTGTTCACCAGCGCCGCTGCCGTCAGGCCGGTCGTTTGATCCATGCGCATGTCGAGCGGGCCGTCTTGCTGGAAGCTAAACCCCCGCCCCGGATCGTCGAGTTGAGGAGACGACACGCCAAAATCGAACAACACCCCCTCCACTTTTGAAATTCCCATGTCGGCGAGATGATGTTTCAAGTCTCGATAATTTCCCTTTCTCAACACGACACGCTTTCCAAATCCCACCAACCGCTCCTGAGAAAATGCAACTGCCTGGGAATCTTGATCCAATCCGATCAGCTTGGTCCCTGGATCGGAGCGTTCCAGTAGCATTTCTGCATGCCCACCATATCCCACAGTGCAATCCAAGATGGTCACTGGCCGCTGGAAAACGAGCCAGGAAATAATTTCACTCCCCAGCACAGAAACATGCCTTGAATCACCGACAATATCCTTCTCCACTCTCCTCCACTTTCACCCACATGATGCCGGAGTATACTCCGGCAAATTTGGTTGTCAATGGGAATTTGACTTGGCTGACGGTTCTTTCCGTCGTGATCACGCAGACTTGAATGCACCCGGACTCTGTCCTTGCTTCATCATCCTCTCATCAACCGGCAAGCGGTCAGACTTTTTATTAGCGATGGGCATACGTTCAGCCGTTCACAGTCTTGGGGTTTCGTTGACTTCTCAGGGCATGAGATGGAAAATATTGGTATGTCTAAGCCAAACGCACTAACACAGCAGAGGGCTTCCATTTTCTCGCTCACTGTTCTCATCGGATCTCTCTTTACTCCCGGCGAGTCGTCAGCCAAAGACTTCAATCCCGATAACCCCCTGAACCCCCCCGCCCCTATTTTCTGGTGCCCCGGGAAAACACAGGATCAACAGATCGCAACCAAGCAAGGTCCAGGCTGTCACCCTCTGTACGACCAACAAGCGCATGAGTCGCTTCGAGAGCGCGCAAGAAAACAAGGCTACGACCTTCCAGATCGCGACCCAATAAAAATCGCGGAATTGCAGAGCGCTGCCTCAAAGTTTTCCGATCGATACCGGACCTTCCTGTCCTGCTGTTTAATCTCAGACGACGCCCCAAGCGAAATCATCGATCTGATCGACGAAGCGAGCCACGTCCTCAAAGCAGTCCAGCAAAAGGGCATCTACAATTCGGCGGGATTCGGTATCGGAAGCCGCGCGGACGGCAGCCCAGGCACTGGCCCAGGCGATGGAACGGGAAGCGGCGGCTTGAGTGGAGGCCCTGGGCAAGCTCCAAAACTTGGGACCTTCGCCCGTCAATTCACCCTCAGCGAGATCGTCGGCACAGTGGCGCGAGCAAGGAATGACCTGCTTGCCCTCAAGGACCGGCTGGATAAATTGCGTGACGCTCAACAAGGTCTCGACCAAGTAGAGTATGAGCAAAGCGGCCGGGTGAAGCAGCAGATACAAGAAGAAGAGGACACGATCAAGAAAGAGTTCAACGCGAAAAAGCCGCCGGCGTCGGCGCCCACCGGCATGGACATTCAGGACACCACGTTGCGACCCAAAGTGGGCGGAGATATTGAAGACACCAAGCTGAATGCAAACTTCGGAGCGGATATCGGCGCCTCAGTCTCTCCGTACAGCAATGTGGGGGAATCGTTGCGTCCACGAAGAGGCGATGATATTCAGGACAGTCAGTTGCCGCGTAGGCCCGGGGCAGACCTTCAAGATACCGTGATTCCCAACAGCACAGGATTCGAAATCGACAACGCGCAAAATCCGGACGGATCGTCGGCCGTTCCACGCCGTGGAGTCGGCCCTTCCATCGGAGACTCGGACCTCAACAGCAACCGCCGTTAGGTTCTGCCCCAATTATTTCTCCGCCGTGACCGGCATCGGTTCCCACCTCTCACCGGCATCACGACTGCGATACAGTCCGCTGCCGTTCGTGCCCGCGTAGAAGAGCTTGGGGTCAGTCTCACTCTGGGCGATCGACCGGACATTGGTGGTCGACAATCCGCTATTGAGCGTTGTCCAGGTAACGCCGCCATCTTCGCTCCGATGCACCCCGTCCCGCCCGGCAAGATAGATCACGCCTTTTCTTGTGCGATCCAGCACCATCCCCATCAGCATTTGATCCGCGAGTGACTCCGCCACCCGTATCCAGGACTTCGCTCCGTCGGTCGTTTTATAAAAACCCGCCAACGTCGCCGCATAGACCGTATCCGGCTCGTAAGAATCGACATGGATCGCCGTCACATTGAGCGCGCGAGACGTCTTGACCATGCCCGGCGGCACCAGCCCGTTGTTCACCTTCTCCCAATGACCCGCGCCATCGACCGATTTGTACACGCCGCCGCTGGTGCCCGCGTAGAGAATGGAAGGCCTGGTCTGGTCCATCCCGATCGCCACGACCATCAGCGCTTCCTTCATCCCCTCCATGCGCTTCGTCCAATTCTCGCCGCCGTTCTTCGTTTCAAACACTCCCATCGTAGTGGCAAGAAAGATGTGTTGGCTGTCGGCGGGGTCGAACAGAAACTGATTGACGACCGACGTGATCGTGGCATCATCCAGCCCCGCGCGCATCGACGTCCAGCGCTGCCCACCGTCATGGCTCTTGTAGACCGCATCACCCTTCGTGCCCGCGTAGACCGTGGCCGGATAGGTCGGATCAATCGCCATGGCGATGACACGCGAATAGCTCATCCCTCTGGAGAGATTCGCCCAGGTCTGGCCGCCGTCGCGGGTCTTATAGATGTAGTCGTTCGTGGCGACGTAGATGATGTCAGGATTCTTCGGATGGAGCTGAATGACGACGATCGGATCGCTGCGATTGCAACCCACCAGCGGCAATCCAATCAGGAGCAACAGGAGGCCAACGAGCCTTTTCATAACATCCGGCAAAGCGAGAAATACGAGGGCCGCTAAATGAAGGCGTCCTCGGCCGCCACATCCTATCGATAGTTGGTAAATTGCAGATCAATGCCGAAATCTTCGCCCTTGAGAAACGCGATCGCTCCCTGCAAGTCGTCTTTGCTTTTACTCAGCACCCGGACTTGCTCGCCCTGAATTTGCGCCTGCACTTTCAATTTCGACTCCTTAATGGCTTTTGTAATCTCTTTGGCCTTTTCTACCGCAAGTCCGCTCTGAATCTTCGCCGTCTGCCGCACGGTTCCACTCAACGCTGGCTCCACCGCGCCGTAGTCGAAGGCCTTCAGCGACACGCCGCGCTTCACACACTTGCCCTTGATGATGTCCAGCACCGCATTCAGCTTATAGTCGTCATCCGACACCACGACTAGCTCCTTCTCTTTTTCCTTCAGCACGATCTCCGTCTTCGTGTCCTTGAAATCGAAGCGCTGTTTGATTTCCTTCGTCGCTTGGTCCAACGCATTCTTCAGCTCCTGCATATTCACTTCCGACACCACATCGAACGAAAACTGCTCAGCCACGATTTCCTCCTTCTTCTCCATTACATAAGCAGAGCGGCATGGTCGATCTCCCACTGCGCGCATGCACCGAGCACCGCCCATAATTCACATTTCGATTGATCCAGAGTGCGCGGGCGCGAGCAAGAGAGATTGACCATGCTGCTCTCAACAACATCCCGTCCCGTGCGGCAGCTTAAAGCTCTTCTCCTCATCGCGCCGAATCGCTGTCTGCACCCGCCCCGCCGACCCGCCTCCCGCCATCACCACCACTTCGCTGCTCGTAAACGGCCTTTTCAACACCACGTAGCCATACCACTGTCTCATACTGTCGCTCAAGACGATCATCCCCAGAATCGCCACCGCCGCCACCAACACGGCGTCCAGATAAAGCGGGAATGACTGCCCTGCAGACAACGTCCCGGCCTTCTTGAGAAACATCCAGAACATCTCATAGGAGCCGGTCAGTGTGATGGCCCCCACAAACAGCATCGGCGCCGCCGTCACCCACAGATAGGGCGACTTCCACATCTTGATCAAAACCGTGGTCCCGATACAAAGCGCCAATGTCCCGAGCAGCTGATTCGCCGCGCCGAACATCGGCCAGATCGTCGAAATGTTCCCCGTCCCGATCAAATAGGCCCAGGCCCCGACCACCAGGCCGCTGCTCAGCAGCACACCGGGCCACCAATTCATGCGGCGAAATGGCGCATAGACTCGCCCCGCCATTTCTTGAATGAGATAGCGCGCCACACGCGTTCCCGTATCGATCGTCGTCAGGATGAATAGCGCCTCAAACACCAGGGCGAATTGGTACCAATAGGCCATCAGCCCGGCCATGCCGGGCAATGCCGCAAAAATCGACGCCATGCCGACGGCCAAGGACACTGCGCCGCCTGGTCTCCCCGCCACATCCACCTCTACCAACTGCGACAACTCCCCTACCCGCTCCGGCGCAAAACCCATCGCAGCCAAGGCCTCGTCGCCCAGCGTGGTATTGATCGCCAGATAGTCGCCGGGAATCAGTACCGACGCCGCAATCAACGCCATCACGCCGACGAAACTTTCTAGCAGCATCGCCGCATAGCCCACCACCGCCTGGGATTCCTGCTCGATCATCTTCGGCGTCGTGCCGGAGGACACCAGCGAGTGAAAACCCGACACAGCCCCGCAGGCAATCGTAATAAAGAGAAACGGGAAGAGCGTGCCAGGAATGATCGGTCCGCCTCCGTCGGCAAAGGCCGTCACACGCGGCATTTCAATCGTCGGCGCCATGAGAATCACACCGAACCCAAGCAGAAACACCACGCCAAGCTTCATAAAGGTGCTGAGATACCCACGCGGCACCAACAGCATCCAGCCCGGCAGCACCGACGCGAGGAAGCCGTACCCAGCCAGCAACCACACCAGCGCCGATTTGTCGAACTCGAAGAGCCAAGCATAGGACGACTGCGCGACGACGCGACCGAACAACACCGCGGCAATCAGTAACACCACGCCAAGAATCGACACTTCCAGCACCGCGCCAGGGCGAAACTTCTGGAGATAGAAGCCCATGATGAAACCAATCGGAATCGTCATTGCAATCGTAAACGTGCCCCAGGCGTTGTGAAAGAGCGCATTCACCACCGCGAAGCCCAGCCCGGCCAGCGCCACCACCACGATGAAGAGCACCGCCACCGCTGTTGCTGTGCCGGTGACAGAGCCGAGTTCATCGTGCGCAATTTCAGGCAGCGAGCGCCCATTACGCCGCATCGACGCCACAAGGATGATGAAGTCCTGCACCGCCCCAGCCAGCACCGCGCCGATCACGAGCCAAAGAAATCCCGGAAGAAACCCGTACTGCGCAGCCAGCACAGGACCTAATAGCGGCCCTGCCCCGGCGATCGCGGCAAAGTGATGACCGAACAGGACCACTTTGTTCGTCGGGTGAAAATTTACTCCGTCGTTCAGTCGGACAGCAGGCGTCACACGCTGGTTGTTGAGTTCGACAACCCGCCTGGCCAACCATCGGCCGTAGAATCGATAGGCCAGTACATAAATGCACCCAGCCGCGACGACGAGCCAGAGGCCATTTACTTTCTCGTGAGGACTAATTGCGCCGGCGACGTGGGCCAGAGCAACCGCACCTAGGAGAGAGAGCACCACCCAGAGAAAATTCACTGCCGCATTCATGCGGCGCATCCTAACAACCCATCGGGCGCTTGTAAATCAGCGGCTTCCAGTTTGCTGTAGGCCGAGCCAGGTGATCGTAAGGCCCCCATGAGGGGATTCACATGAAAGCACACATTGTTCGGATCGGGAATTCCGGAAGCATCCGTCCGCCGAAAACATTGCTTCAGGGAGCGCGGCTGGAAGATGAAGTTGGACTTCAGGCCGACTCAGGCCGGATTCTCATTTCACGATTATTGAAACCGCTTTTGAATCTGTTCCTCGTGAAGCCCGCTTAACGAGATACGAACGACGAGAAAGAGAGCGGCGTTTCGGCGGTTGCAGCAGAAGCGCTCATGAATAGTGCGGGATAGTCGCTTGGCAGAGATGTCGCTAATTGGAAAACTTTCGGCCGATATTCTTGGGCGCTTTCCACTTCCATGGCGGCACTGGATTTGGGTCGGCCCAGAGCCCCCTGTGGGCCGCTCTGGCCAGTTCTTCCATATCATTCAAGCTCTGGTCATCTCGAAACTGGACTCGTGCCCAAGCCAACCCTTCTTTAATCAATTCATGGGCGATATTCCGGCCATCCTCCAGCAGCACATCGGCCGTCATTCTTCCTTGCCGGTCTCGCTTCAGCCCCCGAATTACCACTTTGCGACTCTCCACATACGCGGCTGCGACCCGTCTCGCCTGCTTCCCAAAGGGCTGTTTGAGTTCAGGGCAGTCGATACCTTTCAGATAGATCATCTCCCGCTGCTCATCGTGATAAATCGTGAACCGATCACCTTCGTGCACCATAAGGACTTTTGCATCGAAGTCGGCCCATGAGAACGCGGGCCATGCGGAGGCCACCGCGAGCACACACCCAATCATGATCCGACGGCTCGTCATCATGCTGTAGGCTACCCTCGATGGCTCATCCAGCCAACTAATTCTCAACTTTGCGCCGTGATGCCCTTCCAGCTGGCCTCACGGCTTCTACCACGGGGCTGCAAGCGCCACATACCCTTTCCGGCGAAGATTTGGGATGTATCGGCACAACATTCGCCATAAGAAGCGGATGTGTGGTATTCTCAAACTGGTTGACGGTTACAACCCAGTCCCTCGCGCCTCTCTCAATCGTTTCAGGTGCCGCGCGATCGATGCGCTCATTCCAGAGCCAGTCCTCCGGGTTGTCTATCGAGCTGGGTTTTGAGACGGCTTCGAACGCCGGTGCCGTACTCAAACACCTACTATCACTGCAGGAAACTCCCTGCGCCAGCTTGGCTGTCTTACACATTCCGAGGCTGGTGATTGCTGCTCAGAAACGAAAGGTATCTCAATGGGGCGACTCAATCTAGAACGGCTGATGACATTTACGGACGGATCCTACCTGGCCATCAGCACCGAGTGCTCGAAGCAAGGTGAATTCTCCTGCACGGTATACAGTGCCACCGAGACGGATGATCGCACAGCTTTCCGTGTCATTTCGAACCATTTCCTCTCGGCATCCACCTGTCTGAGCGCCCAAGAGCATGCCTATTGCTGGGCATTAAGCTTCTATCCACGTGCCGCCGAATTCATGAAGAAACCGCCGTACTTGATCTGGCATGGCCCGCAGTCGTCAGGGATTCAGTAATTGATAGCGGGCACTCGCCGCTCTTCCAGCTTCATCACACGATGAGAAACGAGAATGGACAATTTCAACGACGGTCACACCGCCAGCATGCGCACAGGAGGCTTCCATGAGTTCAAGTAACGCCCTCAGACCAGCGGTCGAATCCAAGTGGGTGCGAATCCCAAATGGCACGAAGGTGCGCCATCGACGCGACGCCTACGAAGGCTTTATCGACGGCCTGACCGAGATTGTCGAAGGACCGGAACGTAATCCGGACGGGAAAACGCAATACCGGGTGAATATCGGCGGCGGGGTCAGGCAACTTGTATCGGAGGAGCACCTTAATATCCTCCTGGATCAGGAGGACCTGGTCATGATTGGGAAAGAAAAAGAGCCGTATCGTCGGCTCGTGACGACACGGCTGCGCGCCTCATTTGAGAACGATCGATTTATCCGCCGGGTGTGACGAGGTGCGACCAGCGGAGTAGCTATCTCGCCCCACACATGGTAGGATGCCCCGTCTCATCGCGGAGGGCCTCGCATGAGACGAAATCACAACGGCCCATCACCGATGTTGTTGGTACCGAGAATCTGACCGGAAGCCTGACCAAAGCCGCTTCTCTGATCGCGTCTTCGGCCCTCTCCTTCCCCTCGTGACTTGTTTCTCGTGTCCTCAGACAATATCATTCTTGGAAGGAGGAACCCCCATGGGTTCAAAATTGTATGTCGGCGGGTTGCCATACGCGACAACCGAATCGCAACTCACCACGCTCTTTGCGACACACGGGACCGTTGAATCGGCCCGCGTGATTGCGGACAAATTCACCGGCCAATCCCGCGGATTTGGCTTCGTCGAAATGTCAACGAGCGAAGAAGCGAAAGCTGCCATCACGGCCTTGAACGGAACAGAGCTGGATGGGCGGTCCTTGACCGTCAACGAAGCGAAGCCTCAGGAACCGCGTTCCGGTGGCGGCGGAGGTGGCGGAGGCCGTTTCGGCGGCGGGAACGACCGCAACCGCTACTAATCGAAACAAGCACCCCTTGTGAGCGATAGGTGGGGCGCTTCTTCTGAAGCGCCCCACCACCTCAACATCTCGGGTAACCATCCGCCTACGATCGCACCTCACTCCAAGTGCCGCACATTCGTTCGCATCATCTGTCTAACTGATGTCAATAGACCTGTCGAACGCGCTTTCGACCCGTAAATTAAATTCTCTCCTCATTATATGAGCTACTTATTTCACGTTCGCTCCTGCACCCTCTACTGTTACCCCCTGCAATGTGTTAGAATGCCCCAGAATTAAGGAATGAACGGCGATCCTTCGCGTCCACGTTCCATCCCTGACCTTACGCGATTGATGTCAGTTTCGGCGCCCCTGGGTATTGTCCTGCGTCCTATCCTGAGCAGGGAATGGGCCTGGGAAGCGAACGGTTTGATCAGCATCCCTGCAATCACCGACCGAATGAGAGGAGCAACAGCGTGAAAATCTCATCATCATGGGGCACCGGCAAAACCTCGCGCAAACGCAAGCGGACCGTTCTGAGAACCAAGATCCGTTGGGACGTGCTCGGACTCCAGGATCCTGGACGTATTGAGGCAACACGGTCGATGGAAGATATTCGCAGCCAGATCATCTCCATGGCAAGTCAGGGACTGGGGGCCCATTCGCGCCCCGGTCAAAAAGCTGCACCCGCTAAATCAGCCGCCGATGCCACTGCATCAGTGCGAAAGCGGCGACGCGGCACTGCCCAATAGCATACCCATACGTTCGCGCTCACACATGTTCCGCAAACCAAGGAGGGCACCATCGCAGGACCAGGCAAAACAACGTTTGCAAAGCGAGATCGCGAGAAAGCGCGGCAGATGAAGCAGCGCGAGAAGGAAGAGCGTCGCCTTCAGCGTAAAGCTGAAAAGCACGACAAACCCCAAGACCAGGGCGGCGAAGATCCGGATCTTGCCGGGTTGCACTGGGGTCCTCAGGAACCGCTGTATTGACACTGCACGCCAGACCTTGACCGTTTCACAACGGAGGGCATAGAGTACAATCTCGTCAATACTCCGCCTCATCCAGGAGGTGGCGCCATGACCGTCCACGGTATTGTCATCCGACCGGATAGATATGGCAAGTGCGGCCCTCTCTCCAATCCAACTGATCCCTGCAATTTAACTACGCTACCGTCCTCCAGATGGCCCTGGCCGGCCCTGCACCGACCGGTACAATCCTGCTCGGCGCGGCAGGACAACCTGCCGATATCGAATCAAGCACAACCATGCTCCAGCCGACCCCGGCAATGAGGCCACGCCATGTCCATCCGGTTGCTCATCGCTGAAAATCAACGACTATTCAGGCAAAGTCTGCGGGCGCTCTTAACGCGCGAAAGAGATCTCAAGGTCGTTGCTGACGCTGCGGATGGCCGTGAGGCATTCGATCTGGCGATGAAACACAAGCCCGACCTCGTTCTCATGGACATCGACATGCCGAATCTCGATGGAGTGACGGCTACCACGCTGATTCGTGGTTGTTTGCCCGGCACGAACGTCCTACTGCTCGCCGTGCACGATGAAGACACGCGGATTGTCTCGGCGATGCGAGCTGGAGCGTTCGGCTACATTCTCACAGACGTGGACCATGCCGACCTGTTGCGCATCATCAGGGCTGCCTACCGGGGAGAGCATGTCTTGTCACCTTCCATGCCCGATCGTTTTGCGCGCCAGGCGCTGGCGGCAGTCGGGCACGCACAGGGTGATCACCACACCCTCCTGTCCGGCCTGACTGATCGCGAGCGAGAGATCCTAGCCTGTGCCGCAGCCGGCTGGAGCAATAAAGAAATCGCCGAGCATCTGTTCGTTTCGATTGAAACGGTCAAAACACACCTGCACCATATCTATCAGAAGCTTTCAGCAGACGGGCGCGTCGAGGCCGTACTGTTCTTTTTGCAGACGAAATAAGCCGCGCCGGCCCTTCCCTCATCTCACCCGAACGGTGTAGATCCATTCCACCCTTTAGGTGATGGCAACAAACTCACCCAAGTCGGTAGCATACCATCGACTGCGCGGGACAAGCAGTGGACATACCGATTCATAAGTCCAATGTCCGGCAAAGGAGGTGAGTTCAAATGCGTGACATGCATATCATCGATCATGTATGGGAAAACGGACTCCTGTATGTACTGGG
>Ga0210334_10040633_pt1 | contig 114007 bp, 108 predicted proteins | sample S306metaT_FD_164440 | JGI IMG/M metagenome (GOLD analysis project Ga0210334, IMG submission 164440) | Metatranscriptome of estuarine sediment microbial communities from the Columbia River estuary, Oregon, United States - S.306 (Metagenome... | ecosystem: Environmental > Aquatic > Marine >... | reverse complement strand
TGGCGATCCTGGGCCACGGCTCCAGCAGCCAGAACAATCCCCACCTGGCGGCTTACGACTGCGGCGCCTGCTCGGGGCGACACGGGGGCCCCAACGCGCGCCTGTTCGCCGCCATGGCCAACCGGGCGGAGGTGCGGGCGCTGCTGCGGGAACGGGGCATCGCGATCCCTGACGGCACCTGGTTCCTCGGTGGCGAGCGCAACACCTGCGACGACACCGTCGCCTGGTTCGACCAGGACGCCCTGCCCGAATCCCTGCGCCCCCGGTTCGAAAGCCTGGACCGGGATCTCGCCGTGGCGGCCCTGCACCATGCCCAGGAGCGCTGCCGGCGGTTCGCCTCGGCGCCCGGGGATCCGGCGCCGGAACGGGCGCACCGGCACGTGGTGGATCGCTCGTTTGACTTCTCCCAGGCGCGGCCGGAGCTGGGCCACGTCACCAACGCCGCGGCATTCATCGGCCGCCGCTCCATGAGCCGCGGCGCGTTCTTCGACCGCAGGGCGTTTCTCATTTCCTACGATCCCAACCAGGACCCTGAAGGAAACGTGCTGGAGGCGATCCTGCTGGCGGCGGGCCCGGTGGGCGCGGGCATCAGCCTCGAGTACTACTTCTCCACGGTGAACAACGAGGGCTACGGCTGCGGCACCAAGGTCGTGCACAATGTCGCCGGCCTGCTGGGAGTCATGGAGGGTGCGGGATCAGACCTGCGCACGGGCCTCCCGCGGCAGATGATCGAGATCCACGAAGCCATGCGCCTGCTGATGGTGGTGGAGCACCGGACCGAGGTGCTGGGCGCCATCTACGCCCGCCAGCCGGTGGTCCGGGAACTGGTGGGCAACGGCTGGGTGCAGCTGGCCGTCAAGGAACCGGACTCGCCGCGCATCCACGTTTTTGACCCGGCCGCCGGCTGGAGCCCCTGGGAAGGGGGAACCGGGCTGCAGACGGTGGACAGTTCCGCCGACTGGTACCGCGGACACAGGGACGCGCTGCCCCCGGTCCTCATCGCCCGCCCCGTCAGGCGCGCCGAGGCTGGGGCATGATGCCCCCTGCCCTCGCCGCGCTGGTGCCCCTGGCGCCCCTGCTCGCCGCCGTTGCCACCGGCGCTTACATGCTGGCCAGCCAGCCCCGGGGCGATGCCGCCGAGCGTCCCACCGCGCGCATGGCGACGGGCGCCGCCGCCCTCTCCCTGCTCCTGATGCTGGCTCTGGATGCCGCCGCGCTGCTCCAGGGGGCCCCGGGCACGGTGAGTTTCGGGACCTGGTTTGCCGCGGGCGCGCTCGAGATACCCCTCAGCCTGACCCTCGATCGCCTGAGCCTGCCCCTGGCCACGCTGGTGGCCGCCATCGCCTTCCTCACCCTGCGCTTCTCGGCGAACTACATGCACCGGGAAGCCGGGTTCCACCGCTTCTTCCTGGCCCTGTCCCTGTTCACGGCGGGCATGCTGCTGATCGTGCTCGCCGGGAACGCAGCCCTGGCGTTTGTCGGGTGGGAGTTCGCAGGCGTCAGCTCCTACCTCCTCATCGGCTACGCCCAGGACCGCTCCGCCGCCACCACGAACGCGCTGCGCGCCTTCGTCACCAACCGCATCGGCGATGCCGGGTTCATCCTGGGCATGGCGGCCGCCTTTCACTGGGCCGGCACCCTGGATTGGGACGGCATGGCCGGGGGAATCTCCCGGCTGGGGACCCTGCCGGCGGGCCTCATGGTGTTGGGATTCGTGATCGCGGCCCTGGCCAAGTCGGCCCAGGTGCCGTTCGCGCCCTGGATCGCCCGCGCCCTGGAGGGGCCGACGCCGTCGTCCGCCATCTTCTACGGCTCGCTGATGGTGCACGCCGGCGTGTACCTGATGATCCGCCTGGCGCCGGTCCTGGAGCACGCGCCCGCCGTGATGGCGCTACTGGCGGGCCTCGGGCTGCTGACCGCCCTCTACGGCTGGCTGTCGGGGCTCACCCAGAGCGACGTGAAGAGCAGCCTCATGTTCGCCACCACCACCCAGGTCGGGCTCATGTTCCTCGCCTGCGGCCTGGGGTGGTTTGAGGTGGCGGCGTGGCACCTGGGGCTGCACGCCAGCTGGCGCGCCTACCAGTTCCTGATGGCGCCTTCCTACCTGCAGCTGACGGAACGTCCGGCGGCCCCCGTGCCGGCGTGGCTCGCCGGGCGCCGCCGGCTCTACACCGCGGCCCTGGAGCGCTTCTGGCTGGAGCCCGCCGGCGACTGGCTGCTGGTGCGACCCACCCGGGGACTCGGGCGCGACATGAACGCGTTCGACGAGCAGGTGGTGGACCGCGTCATCGGCAGGCCGGAGGGGCCCCGGGAGCGCTCCGCCGAAATCGCCCGGGGCCAGGGTCTGCCCGGCCACCTCCTTGAACAGGTGGCAGCGCGTTTCGCGCGCCTGGAAGAGCACCTGGTGCTGCAGGCCGCGGGCGGGCGGCTGGGGCAGGTCCTGCGGCGGGCGGGGAGTTACCTCCAGGCCGTGGAGACCCTGCTGGAACGGCCGCGCTACCTGCTCCTCCTCATCATGGCAACCCTGGCCGTCATCCTGTGAGCGAGATTTCCTGGATCCAGCAGGCGCCGTTCCCGCTGCTCGCCGCGCTGCAGCTGCTGCCCCTTGTGGGCGCCGGCGCCGTGGCGGCGCTGCGCGCCCGCCCTTGGGCGGTGCCCGTCGGGCAGGGTTTCGCCGCGCTGGAACTGGTCCTGGCGGCGGGGCTGCTGAAGCTGATCGACGGCCAATCCGCCGCCCTGCAACTCGCGGAGGAAGCCCGGCTGCTGGGCCCCTTCGGCTACCACGCGGCGGCCGATGGCGTCACGGCCCTGTTCACGGCGCTGTGCGCCCTGCTCACGCTGCTGCTGACGGTCTATGGACCCCAGCGCCGCCTGCCCGATGCCGGCCCGCTGCTGGCCACCGTGCTAGTGGTGGAGGCGGTACTCATGACCCAGCTACTGACCCTGAACCTGCTCTGGTTCGCGCTGGCGTCCGCCCTGGAAATGGCCCTTGTGGGCTATATTCTCTGGCGCTGGGCCACGGCGCCCGAGAAGGACATGGCGCTGGCCCGGTTCTATCACTTCCAGGCCACCGGCCTGCTCCTGCTGCTCGGCGGCGTGCTGCTTCTGGGCTGGGCCCACGCGGACGCCCATGGGGGGCAGTGGAGCTTCGACCTGCTCGACCTCGGCGGGCTGGCCCTGACCGGCACCCTGGGATCCCTGGCGTTCTTCCTCCTGTTCTACGGCCTCGCGGTGCGCACCCCCCTGTTTCCCATGCACGGCTGGCTGCCCATCGTGGCCCAGCACGGAAACATCGCCATCGCCCCCGCCCTCCTCCTCGGCGTGAAGATCGGCATCTACGGGCTGGTGCGCTTCGTGCTGCCGCTGCTGCCGGAAGCGGTGAACGCCTGGAGCGGATACGTGGTGGCCTTCGCGGTGGCCGGCGTCTTCTACAGCGCGTTCCTCGCCTTCATGCAGACCGACCTGCGGCGCCTGCTGGCGTTCGCGGTGGTGAGCCACACCAGCCTGCTGATGATCGGACTGTTCTCCCTCCATCCGGCGGCGTTCCAGGGAGCGATGCTGCTGGCGGTGAATTTCGGGCTTGCCGTCACCACCATGCTGTTCATGGTGGGCCTGGTGTATCGCCGTACGCGGACCACGTCGCTGGACCGCCTGGGAGGGCTGTTCGATCGTCTGCCTCTGCTGGGCATCGCATTTCTCATCTCGGGACTTGCCATCGTGGGCATGCCCGGCACCCCGGGATTCGACGCCGCGCACCTGGTCCTCGAAGCCTCCATCGACCGCTATGGCGCCCTGCTCACGGTGGCGTCCGCCATCGGCAACGTGCTGGCGGCGGGATTCCTTCTGCTGGCCTTTCAGCGCGCGTTCCTGGCGCCGAGGCCGGACAGTCTTTCCGCGAGCCACATAGAGCGGGCATCCGCCACGGAAACGGGGCTCGCCCTGGTGGTGATCGCGCTGCAACTGGTCACGGGCTTTTACCTGGAACCGTGGCTGGCCCTGATCGAGGCCCCGCTTAACGCCCTTGCCGGCGTGATGGGGGCGGCGCCGTGACCGGCGTGCCGGTCCTGACGCTCCTGCTCGCGCTTCCCGCGGCGGGCGCCGCCCTTGTCTGGCTCTGGCCGGCGCCCGCCCAGGCGCGGGTGCTGGCCCTGGCCACGGTTGCCGCCGAGGCCGCCCTGGCCCTGGTGACGGTGGCGGCCTTCGACGCCACGGACCCGGGATTCCAGTTCGTGGAGCGCGCGCCCTGGATTCCCACCCTCAACGTGCATTACCTGCTGGGGGTGGACGGCCTCTCCGTGCTGTTCCCGCCCCTCTCCGCGCTGCTGTTCCTGGGCGTGGTGCTCGCGTCCTGGAACTCGGCCCAGGTCCTGCCGCGGCTCTATTTCAGCCTCCTGCTGCTGCAGCTCTCGGCCACCATGGGTGTATTCCTGGCCCTGGACACCCTGCTGTTCTTCCTGTTCTGGGAGCTCTCCCTGGTGCCCCTTTACTTCCTGGTGAGCCTGTGGGGCGTCGGGCCAAACCGGCGCTTCGCCGCCGGCAAGTACACGCTGGTGATGCTCGCGTCCGGGATTCCCCTGCTGTTCGGTTTCCTTCTGCTGGCGTTCGCCGGGGCGGCCGCTGGCGGCGCCGGCATTCCCCAAGGCCTGACCTTCGACCTGACGGCGCTCACCGCCGCCCCCGTTTCCACGGGACTGCAAGCCGCGGTGTTCGCCCTGCTGCTGCTCGGCTTCGCGGCCAAGATGCCGGTATTCCCTTTGCATACCTGGCTGCCCATGGTGGCCATGGAGGGTCCGGTGGCGGCCGGAGCCCTGCTGATGGGCCTCAAGCTCGGCGTCTACGGCATGATCCGCTTCGCCGTGCCCCTGGCCCCCGCCATCGCGCCGGACCTGCACTGGCTCCTGGCGGGGCTCGGCGTCATCGGCATCCTGTTCGGAGCGGTGGCCGCCCTGGTGCAGACCAACCTGCGGCGCATGCTGGCCTACGCGGGCCTGAGCCACGTGGGGCTGGTGGTGCTGGGTCTCGCGTCCTTCAGTCCCGAGGGTCTGCAGGGCGCGGTCTTGCAGACCCTCAATTTCACGCTCGTGGCGGGCGGGCTTTTCCTGCTCACCGGATTCCTGCACCGGCGCACCGGCTCCACCGACGTGCTCAGCCTGGGGGGCGCCGCCCGCACCATGCCCCGCCTCGCGGCCTTCTACCTGCTCTTCGCCCTCGCCTCCTTGGGGGCGCCGGGAACATCCGGTTTTCCGGCCGAGCTGCTGCTCCTCGTCTCCGCCCTCACCACCCACACCGGCGCGGGCATCGCCGCCCTGTTCGGAGCGGTGATCGGCGCCGGCTACATGCTCGGCATGTACCGGCGCGCGTTCCTGGGCCCGGTTTCGGTCCCCGCGGTGGCGGAAGCGGTGGATCTGCGGCCCCGGGAGCTCGTGCTGGCGCTGGCGTTCGCGCTGGTCATCCTTGCGGTCGGTTTTTTTCCAGGCTTTTTCCTGGACCTCATGGCCCCCGCCGCGAACGCCTGGATTGGCCGGCTCGGGTAAACGGCCGGGCTTGCGCCCTCGGGCCCCGGTCCCGCTGAATCTGGGATAATGCGGCTTCGCCGACACGCCACGCCATCAGCGCAATGGGCCACCGCCTCTCGAAAATCGTAACCCGCACCGGGGATGCCGGCACCACCGGCCTCGGAGACGGATCGCGCACGGACAAGGACAGCGCGCGCATCGAAGCCATCGGCACCATCGACGAGCTGAACAGCGCCATCGGCATGCTGCTGGCGGAAGGGGTGCCCGACAAGGCAAAGGCCGCGCTCACCGAAGTGCAGCACGACCTTTTCGACCTCGGGGGCGAACTCAGCGTTCCGGGACTGGCCGGTCTCGACGACGGGCAGGTCGCGCGCCTGGAGGCCCTGGTGGAGGACTTCAATTCGACGCTGGCTCCGCTCAAGGAATTCGTGCTGCCGGGCGGCTGTCGCCCCGCAGCCGTGGCCCATCTTTGCCGTACCGTCTGCCGCCGGGCCGAGCGGCGCCTGGTCTCCCTCTCCAAGACGGAATCCGTGCGCCCCCTGGTGCTGCAGTACGTCAACCGGCTTTCGGATCTGCTGTTCGTGCTCGCCCGGGTGCTCAACCGGGAGTCGGGAGCCGGGGATGTCCTGTGGCACCCGGCGCGCAACCGCGGCAAGTGATCCGCGGGACGCCGGCAATCGGCTGTCAGGGGTGCGGAGCGGCTCGCGCCGCCGCCTGCTGATCCTCTCTCGCATTATCCAGCGCCAGGCAAATCTCCCGGGCGCCCAGCGCCAGCCGCGGCGTCTGCCGCTGGATCAGGTCCGGATGCACGCTGTAGATGCGCCCCCCGCGCACCGCCTGCAGCCGGGACAGGCGCGACAGGCTTCGCCTGGCGTCCGCTTCCTCCCGGGGCGAGGAGACGCTGATGATGATCACCTGGGGATCCGCGGCCAGCAGCGCCTCCACGGACACCGTGGGCGTCAGGGTGCCGAGGGCAGCGAACACGTTGCGCCCGCCGCAGAGTTCCACCACGTCGCTGATGATGTGGGCTCCGTTCACCGTGATCAGGGGCTCATGCCAGATCTGGTAGAACACCGTCACCGGCCGCAGGTGCCGGTAGCGCTCGTCCAGCCCCGCGATCTCCCGCTCGAAGCCGGCGGCGGCGGCCTCGGCCTCGCCCTCGGTCCCGGCCAGCGCCCCGACGGCACGCAGCGCCCGCGGAACGTCTCCCAGGCGCCGCGGTTCGAGAGTGAACACAGGGATGCCGAGCCGCTCCAGGCGGTCCAGGTCCCCCGGACGGTTGCCGCTTTTCCAGGCGATGGCCAGATCGGGCCGCAGCGCGAGGATGCGCTCCAGGTCCAGGCGGGATGAATCTCCCACGGAAGGCAGTTGCCGGACCGCCGCGGGATAGTCGCTGAAGCTGCTCGCCCCCACCAGGCGGCCGCCCGCCCCCGCCGCGAACACCAGTTCCGCCAGGCTGGGCGCCAGGGTCACTAGGCGCCGGGCCGGCGTTTCCAGCGCCAGGGTCTGGCCGCGATCATCCCGCATCGGGGCTTCCGCCCGAACCGCGTCCGCTGCGGACGACAAGGCAAGGCCGAGGGAAAGAACCGCCAGGGAAGCGCCCTTGCGCCCCCGGCATTGGCGGACAAGGCTCATGGACGGGCGCCCGGCGCGGACAGGGACGCTAACCGATCCTGAGGTAATCCACCAGCGTCACCCCGCTCTCGCGCAGGCGCTGGGTGAGCATCTCCAGGAGCTGCACCATCAGCTTGGCGCCGAGCCGGGGCTCGTCGTTGACGATGCGGGCCAGCATGTCCCTGGTCAACACCGCGTAGACCGATGGCTCAAGCGTCACGCAGGACGCCGAGCGCGGCTCGCCGTCCACCATGGACATCTCCCCCAGGGTCTCGCCGGCGGCGATGGAACCCAGGTGCTTCTGGCGCTTCTGCCGGTCGCGCTTGAGCACGTCCACGCGCCCCTCCAGCAGCAGCATCATGTAGTCCCCGGGCTCGCCCTCGCGCAGTATGGACACCCCGGGCTCCGCCCGGTAGAGCTTCATGAAGGCGGCGAGCTTGCGAATGTCCTCCAGGCTGAAGCCGAGGAACAGGGGCGACTTCTCCAGCATCTGCGCAATCCTGTCCGCCATGGCGCCGCCGTCGCCGATGAACTCGATGGGCATTGGGGTTGCGGGACGCTCGGCCATGGCCTTCTCCTGGACCGGGGACGTCAGGCCGCCTGGCGCTGGCGCCTGGCCAGCCCCGCGCGCTTCTCGTACGCCTCCCGGGCAATGCGGACGTCCTCCAGGAACAGGGGCAACTCCTCGAGAGTGAGGGCCTGGGGACCGTCCACCAGGGCCTTGGCGGGGTTGGGATGAAAGTCCACAAGGATCATGTTGGCCCCCGCGATCACCCCCTGGGCGGTGACATGGAAGAGATCCAGGATACCGTCGGGGGAGGCATGGCGCCCGCCAACCGAGTGGGAGGGATCGATGCACACCGGCATGCGGGTCAGCCGCTTGACCGTGGGCACGTGGGCGAAGTCCACGAAGTTGCGGTGGGGGTCCCCGAGGTTGGTCTTCATGCCCCGCAGGCAGAAAACCACCCGGCTGTTGCCCTCCGATGCAAGGTACTCGGTGGCGTTGAGGGATTCTTCGAGGGTGATGCCGAAACCGCGCTTCACCAGCACCGGGAAATCCTTCTGGCGCCCCACGATCTTGAGCAGCTCGAAGTTCTGGGTGTTGCGGGTCCCGATCTGGAGCATGACGCCGGTCGGGCCGCCGGTCAGGCGCAGGGCGTCGCGGATTTCGCTCACATGGGACTCGTGGGTGATCTCCATGGCGATGACCCGGATGCCGTATTTCCCGGCCAGCTCGAACACGTAGGACAGGCACTCCTTGCCGTGGCCTTGGAACGCGTAGGGGCTGGTGCGCGGCTTGTACGCTCCCATGCGGGCGCACACCTGGCCGTGATCCCGCAGCGCCTTCATCATCTCCTCCACGTGCTCGCGGGTATCCACCGCGCACAGTCCCGCGAAGACGTTGAGGTTGTCCTGCCCGAAGCGCACGCCGTTGTAATCGAAGGACGTGGGACGGCGGTCGTCCTTGTGCCGTCCCAGGATGCGGTACTCCTCGGAAACCCGCACCACGCGCTCGACGCAGGGCAGCGCCTTCATGTCGTCCAGGCTGAGGGGCGTGGTGCTGCCGATGAGGTAGATCTCCACCACGCTGCGCTCGGTGCCCTGCTCCACGTGAACCCGGGAGCGGATGTTGGGCAGCTTGCCCAGGTAGTCCATGAGCTGCGCGAATTTCGGGCCTTGCAGGTCGGTGTTCTCTTCGAGGATGAGGATCATCGGGACGTGTGGAAAGCAGGGGCCTCTTGAACGCTACCCGGCCCGGGCGAACCGCCGGCCGGAGACATTGGCAAGGGGCAATATTAACGGATAAAGTCCCCCTCCACCACGCGCCGGCGTGGCGGAACAACCTGTGCCGTGGGGTGAAGGGAGGAATGCCGGGGAGCGGAAGGATCCGCTCCTCAGGTCACTTCTTCTTCTTGGCTTCCTCGTACTTGAACGAGGCGGAGACCCGGGCCCGGTAGGCGGCTACCTTGCCGTTTTCCATCACCAGGTCGAGCTTCAGCACCTCGGCGATGCGCAGTTCGCGCACGTGGCGTCCGGCCATTTCCAGGGCGCTCTTGGCCGCGTCCTCCCAGGACTTTTCGCTGGTGCCCACCAGTTCGATGATCTTGTACACGCTGTTGCCTGCCATGATGCTCCTCCTCTTGTTTCCGCTTGGCGGATGGATCGGGGCCCGCCGGGTGGCGGGCCAGACTTCTGTATAGAACGAACCGCGGTAACCCTCAAGCGGCCCCGGTGCCGCCCACGGTCAGTCCGTCAATGCGCAGGGTAGGCTGGCCCACGCCCACCGGGACGCTCTGGCCTTCCTTGCCGCAGGTGCCCACCCCAGGGTCCAACTGCATGTCGTTGCCCACCATGGACACCCGGGTGAGGACGTCCGGGCCGTTGCCGATCAGGGTGGCGCCCTTCACCGGATGGGTGACCTTCCCGTCCTCGATCATGTAGGCCTCGGCCGCCGAAAAAACGAACTTGCCGCTGGTGATGTCCACCTGGCCGCCGCCGAAATTGACGGCATAGAGGCCGCGCTTGACGGAGCGGATGATCTCGTCCGGCGCCTTGTCCCCGTTCAGCATGTAGGTGTTGGTCATGCGCGGCATGGGAATGTGGGCGAAGGATTCCCGGCGCGCGTTGCCCGTCACCTCCATGCCCATGAGGCGCGCGTTCAGGGAATCCTGCAGGTAGCCCTTGAGGACGCCATTCTCGATGAGCATCGTGCACTGGGTGGGATTGCCCTCGTCGTCCACGTTGAGGGAGCCCCGCCGCCGGGCGAGGGTACCGTCGTCCACCACGGTCACGCCGGGAGCCGCCACCCGCTCGCCGATGCGGCCGGCGAACGCTGAGCTTCCCTTGCGGTTGAAGTCGCCTTCGAGGCCGTGGCCGATGGCCTCGTGCAGCAGGATGCCCGGCCACCCGGGACCCAGCACCACGGTCATGGTACCGGCGGGCGCGGGCTTCGCGTCCAGGTTGGTGAGCGCCTGGTGCACGGCCTTCGCCGCGTAGTCGCGCAGGACGTCGTCCGAGAAATATCCGTAATCAAAACGGCCGCCGCCGCCGGCGCTGCCCTGCTCCCGCCGCCCGTCGGACTCGGCGATGACCTGGAGGGAGAGCCTCACCAGGGGCCGCACATCGGCCGCCGCCACGCCGTCGCTGCGGGTGATGAGCACGACCTCGTATTCGCCCGCCAGATGGGCCATGACCTGGATCACTCGCGGGTCCAGGGCCCGCGCGTAGCCCTCCAGCTTCTCCAGCAGCCTGACCTTCTGGGCGTCCTGCAGGCTCGCGATGGGATCGTGGGGCAGATAGAGGCGCCTCCCCTCCGCATGGCTGCCGACGCGCACCGCCGCCGGGGTGCCCTGGCGGGCAATGGCGCGGGTGGCCCGGGCCGCCAGGCTGAGCGCCGGCATGGCAATGTCATCGGAGTACGCGAAAGCGGTCTTCTCTCCGGAAACCGCGCGCACCCCAACACCCTGCTCGATGTTGAAGCTGCCGGACTTGACGATGCCTTCCTCCAGGCTCCAGCCCTCCGCCCGCACGTACTGGAAATAGAGGTCCGCGTAATCGATGCGATGGGAAAGGATCTCCCCGAACACGCTTTCAAGCTGGGACATGTCCAGCCCATTGGGCGCCAGCAGGCAGGACTGGGCGGTGGCGAAAAGCGTCCCGGGCTCCGCAAGAATGGTCTCAGGCTGGCTCATTTTGTCCTTTCCGAATGTTGCTTGACGGCCCCGGGGATTGCGGCGCCAGGCCGCCGGCGCCGATGCGGCGATGACGCAGCGCCGGCAGGCTCGCCCGCATCCGCTCCTGGTACTGACGGTCCAGATCGGCAACGATCACCCCCGGCCCCTGGGCGAGACGGGCGAGGATCACGCCCCAGGGATCCGAGATCAAAGTGTCCCCGTGGGTCTCCCGCCCGTTGGCGTGGCGGCCGCCCTGGGCCGGCGCCACCACGTAGGCCAGATTCTCGATGGCCCGGGCCCGCAGCAGGGACTCCCAGTGGGCCCTGCCCGTCACCCGGGTGAAAGCCGAAGGCACCAGGATCAGATCCACGCCGGCCATGGCGCGGTAGAGCTCCGGAAACCGCAGGTCGTAGCAGATGGAGAGCCCCAGGCGCCCAAACGGCGAGTCCACCGCCACCACGTCGCTCCCCGCCTCGATGGTGCGCTCTTCCGAGTGCCTCTCTTCCCCCATCTCAAGGCCGAAAAGATGGATCTTGTCGTAACGGGCCGCGCAGCGGCCGCTGTCGTCATAGACCAGACAGCTGTTGCGCACCCGGTCCGGCGCCCGGGCCTCCAGGGGAATGGAGCCGCCCACCACCCAGATGCCCAGGCGTTTTGCGGCCTGGGAAAGGAACGACTGGATGGGACCGTCACCCGGCGCCTCGCGCACGGCAATCTTGTCGGTGTCGCGCGAGCCCATCAGGGCGAAATTCTCCGGCAGCGCCGCCAGCCGGGCGCCACTCGCCGCCGCGTCCTCCAGCAGGCGTCCCGCCTCGCGAAGGTTGGCCCCGACCTCGGGTCCGGAAACCATCTGTATGGCCGCCACGCGCATCATGGCTTTGCGTTCACAACCTCCAGCACTATCCCTTCATTCCTTTGCAGATCGTTGGCGAGGTCCACCCGGTTCGGGTCCACGGCCAGTGCCGCCAGCCAGCTTCGCAGCTCCTCGGCCTGCAGCGGCCCTTCGCCCCCGGTTCCATGGTGGATTCTGAGGCGCCGGGAAGGTTCCCGGACCAGCTCCGCGATGCAAGGCTTTATGGCATCAAGCTCCAGCAGCGCGCGTCCGCTCCGCGGCCGGTCCCACAGTTCCGGCGGCACCGGGCAGCTGGTGGCGGCCTGGACCGCTGCGGAGACGAACGCGGCGGCCAGCAGGTGCAAGCGTAAAAGTCCAGTCAACGATTTCATAATTTCGAAGCGGCGGTCGGCGCCGGCGGGTCGCGGAAAGACCGCTACTCGGTGGCAGGCGCGAGCGGGTTCACCCGCGCCACCTTCGGCTCATCCCAGCTTCCCGTGACATTGTATTCCACCGCGGCAATCTGACCGAGCGGGTCCTTGAGGGCCTTGCTCACAAACAGCGTCGCCGCCCCCACCACCGGCCCCCCGAGTACGGATCCGGCGAGGGACACGCCCTCTGAAAGGGCGGGCACGATCCTGACCCGCAGGTTCTGGCTCTCCGCCGCCAGATCCACCTCGCCGTTCATGGTCACCCGGGCCGAGGAGCCCACCATCTCGAAATCCCGGGTGATGGCGACGCCCTTCGCCAGGATCGCGCTGGCGGTGATGGTGTCAAACTCGAAGCCAGCGTCCACCACGTCCCGGAAATCCAGCAGCAGCCGCCGCGGCAGTGCCTGCAGGCTGAGGATGCCCAGGAGCTTGCCCGCCCCCGGTTCCGCCCGCAGGAATTGCCCCTTGAAGGCCTGGAGCTTGAGCGTGCCTTCCAGGGTCGGGTAATCCAGGGAGTAGGGATAGCCTACCCAGCTCAGGTTTCCTTCCAGTTTTCCGTTCCCCAATTTCACGGTGTCCGGATAGCCCAGGCGGCCGAGAAGCTTGCCCATGTCCACCGCATCCAGGGTAAGGCGAAGCTGGGTCCGGGGGTTGCTCGCCCATCCGTGCCATTGGCCGCTGGCCTGGAAATCCGCGTCCGGGTTGGAAATTCGCAGGCGCTCGATCTGCCACACCCGGTCACGCTGTTCAGCCTTGAGTTCCAGCCGGCCGAGTTGCTTTTCCCTGAGGAAAAACTGGTCCACGTTCAGATCCAGCGAGGGCAATTCGGTCTCCGGCTTCCGCGGCTCGCCAGGCACCGGCTTTTCCGGAGCATCGGCAGGGATGGTGAACCTGCCGAACCGTCCCGTTACCCTCCCCTTGCCCCGGGTATCCCACTGCAAAGTTCCAATCACCTCGGGTCCGTCAAGCCGGGCCTGCCAAACATCCCCCTGACGGGATGCCGAAAGCCCGGGGTTACTGAAGCGCCGGCCAAACACGTCCAGCGCACCCACCTTGAGATCAATGCCCGACAGCTCCGTGTCGAGGCCGCCTCCACTTTCCGCGAGCACGTCGCGCCAGCCGTCCAGGTCGAGGCCGTCAACCTTGCCGTTGACGCGCAAGCCATCGCGGTCGGGCAGAACCGCAGTGCCGCCGAAACTCGCGGCGCCGCGCTCGATCAGCGTGCGGCCGTCTTCCGCGCGCAACACCAGCTGGGCCGTCACCAGCTTGCCGAGGGAGGCCGACGATGCGTAGCGCTGGCCCGCGGCCGGCCGCCACTCGACGCGAAGCGGAAGCGCCTCGTCCATCCGCTTGGCGAGGGGCGCAGGAAGCTCGGATGCCAGCCCCTGCAGGCTGGATTCCACCACCAGCTCGGCCGGGGACCGGGCCTGGCCCTTCCTGAGCACCATGGCCGCGCGCCAGTCGGTGCCTCCAAGAAGGAATTTTCCGAGACCCGGCAGGGTGGCCCCGGCCAGGGCCTGCGCATCGGCGCGCCCCGCCAGCACGACCCGCACGCCGCCTTCCCGCGGTGTGGTGACGTTGATGGTAGTGGTCCCCCCCAGCATCACCGCCCGGGCGTCCGCCACCGTCACCGCGGACTCGGTGAAATCCAGGGTGCCGGTCAGCTGCTCGGCGGCCGGGATGCCCGGCCCCCACTCCAGGCGGTTGCCCATGAAGCGATAGGAGCCCGTGATGCGGGCATTCTCCGGTTGCTGAAGCGGCATCCGCAGTCTGAGCGCCAGCCGGCCTTGCCCGGACGCGCGGACACCCCGGGAAATGCCGTCTATATGGCTGTCCACGGGACTGGCTTCGATGAATCTGAGGAACTCCGATGTGGGTCCGTCGGCCTGGCCTTCCACTTCCAGAAGCTGCCGGAGCCCCACCAGATCCGGGATCTCCGCCCGCACCCGGGACAGCCGCGTGCCGAACAGCGTGGCCTGCTCCGCGAAAACGTCCAGGCGCTCGCCCCGGAAAACGGCGGTTCCGGTGATGTTCTCGATATTGGGCCAACCCTCGGCGAAGTACAGCGTGCCTCCGGTCACCTTGGCCTTGACCTCGAACAGCCCGTCTCGGCTGCCGGGAAAGGGGAAATCCTTGAGGTCGCCCTTGAGCCGCAATGTCGCGTCCCGGGAATCTCCCGCCAGAAAGGCCGAGTCGAACCAGGCGCGGGCTTCCTCGTCCACCACCAGCGGCACGTAGCGCGCGACAAAGCGCGCGTCGGCCCGGTCGAAACTGCCGGTGAGGTCCACGCTCCCGGCCTCGCCGGTGTGGCCCCGGTAGGTACCGTGGACGGAGCCGGAAACATGGTCGTTGGCGAAGGACGCGTTGGCCAGTCGAAGCTCGAACGCCTGGCCGCTTCGGGTCCAGTTCGCCTGGGCGGTGACGGTCTCGAACGCCAGGGCCTCCCGAAACACGAGGGGAAGCTCCAGGGTGGCCTGGCGGGAACTGACCGAAAAGGTTCCCCCTCTCTCGGTGCCGTCAATGCTGCCGCTCACTCCGGTGACGCCGGGAATCTTGCCCTGGGGCCTGAGCGCCAGATTGGCGAAACGGCCCTTGACGGAATATCCCGCGGGCGAAGGCCACTCCCCGGCCCAATTGACGAGGATGTCCTGAACGCTGCCCTTGGGCGAAAAATCCAGCAGGCGCTGGCGCACCGTCGGCTCCAGCGGCAAATGGCCCGACAGCGATACCAGGGCGCCGAGGTCGAGCCCGTTGGCCTGGAGTTCTCCCTCGCCGCGCCTGCCTTCCGCGTTGCCGACGCTGCGCAGGCTGAAATCCACGGGGCGCAGCTTCACGCCGTCGCGGGTACCGAGGCTCAGCCCGGCCGTCGCAACGTGGAACCCGTTCTCCAGTTCCCGCCAGGCCAGCCGGCCCCGCAGGGCGACCAGATCCAGTTCCGGCAGGTCCGGCCGCACCCGCAGCTTGACATCGCTGAGGTGCAGGTCGGCAGCGACTTCCTGCGGCACGCCCCGGCTGGCATCGATCCACAGGCGGATGCCGCCGTTGCCTTGTCCCAGGGCAACCGGATAGGGAATCCAGGCGCTCCAGGCGCCCAGGTCCACGCGATCCACTTCCGCGAACAGGGTCCCGGACCAGGAACGCAGATCCACCGGCGACCCGCCCTCCTCGAAGTCACCGCGCAGATCCAGGGAAGAAGCAAGCTCCCTCGGGGGCGTGGCCTGGAGCCCGAAGCGGTGGCGGTTTCCCTGGTTCTCCAGCCGCAGATGAACCGATTCCAGAAGCAGGGGGGGCGCCCGCCGCATTTCATCCGCCCAGAGGATTCGCGCATCGCGCACCACCACCCTGCGCTGGGCCAGCAGCCAGGCCAGGGGCCGCAGGTCCCCGGGAGCCTCCCCCTCCGCAACAGCCATCCCGGCCACATGGATGATCCCGCTCGGGTCGCGGCTTACCTGCAGGCTGGGGGCCACCAGCTCGATGGAGTGGAGGCGGATTTCACCCAGGATCAGGGCCGGCCAGGTCAGGACAGTGATGGTCTGCTCCAGGCGCAGCGCCGGCCGCCCCTCCCTGTCGTACAAGACCAGGTCGTCCAGTTCCAGTCGGGGTCGAAAGCCGTCCCAGTTGGCGCTGATGGCGCCGATGTCCACCCGGGTCCCGAATGTCTGGCCCACCGCCTCGACGATGGCCTCCCGGTACTCGTCCGCGTGGGGAAGGACCCAGTAGCGCAGGGCCAGCACCGTCACCGCCGCGAAGAACAGGACCGCCATCCCCGCCAGCAGCAAGGCCTCGGAAATCCAGCGCAGGCCGCGCCACGCGGCAAACAGGGTGCGCTTCAGCATGGCGGATTTGGCACGGGGTCGTTTTCGCTCCCCGCGAGGGAACTCGGCACCGGAGGGTTAACTGACAATTGCTCAACGCGCCTGGCGCGCGTTTCGTGCCGTCGGGACATTGCCTTTAGAATGCAGGGATTGTAACTCGAAACGCGGTTCATGACTGCCAACCCCTCGCCCCTCGCCGGCACCGCCGACGCGCAAATCGCGCGCGCCCTGTCCTGGAGCCGCTACGCCCGGCGAGTCGTGGAGGCCCAGCCGCCGCTGCGCGAAGAACTTGCGCAGCGAATGCATATGCCGTTCACCGCGGCCGAGATGCGCGGCGAGCTGGATGCCGCTGGGGTTCAGGACGAGGAGTCGTTGAAATCCGCACTTCGGAGACTGCGGAACCGGGTCCTGCTGCGGGTGCTGGCCAGGGACCTGAACGGGCTGGCGGACCTGGCGGAGGTCACGGCAACCGTCACCGCCCTGGCGGAGATAGCCATCCGCTTCGCGGTGAACCGGCTCTCGGCCTGGCTGGCCGCCGATCGCGGAACGCCCGCCGGGGACGAGACGGGGACGGCTCAGGAACTGCTGGTGGTGGGGATGGGCAAGCTCGGCGGGCGGGAACTCAATGTCTCATCCGACGTGGACCTCATCTTCCTGTATCCCGAGGAAGGGGAGACCCGCGGCGGCCCGAGGAGCCTTACCAACCATGAGTTTTTCGTCCGGCTGGGGCGCCGCCTGATCGCAGCCCTGAGCGAGCTGACGGCGGATGGCTTCGTTTTCCGCGTGGACATGAGGCTGCGGCCGGATGGCGAGAGCGGACCCCTGGCCATGAGCTTCGCCGCCCTGGAAAGTTACTTCTACACCCAGGGCCGGGAATGGGAGCGCTACGCCTGGATCAAGGGGCGGGTGATAGCCGGCGTCGCAGAGAAGGAACTCGCCCAACTGGTCAATCCGTTCGTGTTTCGGAAGTACCTCGATTACAACGCCTTCGAATCCATGCGCGCACTCCACGGCCAGGTTCGCGAGGAGGTGCGCAAGCGGGAGATGCAGGGCAACATCAAGCTCGGACCGGGGGGCATTCGGGAAATAGAGTTCATCGCCCAGGTGTTCCAGCTGATTCGCGGCGGACGCGACCCGGCGCTGCGGGTTCGCCCGACACAGGAGGTCCTGACCCGGCTGGCGGAACGGCGCCTGCTGCCCCCGGAAGTGGTGGCGGAACTCTCGGACGCCTACGTGTTCCTGCGCAACCTCGAGCATCGCCTTCAGTACCTGGACGACCGCCAGACCCAGGCGTTGCCCGAGGATGCGGAGGAGCAGGCGCTGATCGCCGCCACCATGGGTTTCGATGCCTACCCCGCCCTGCTGGAAGCCCTGGACCGGCACCGGCGCGCCGTGTCGCGCCACTTCGAGGAGGTTTTCGCGTCGGGACGCGGCACCAGCGAGGACGACGGGCTCCCCGCCCTGTGGCGGGGAAGCGGGGACCCGGACGCCGACGCCGGAATCCTGGCGCGTCTTGGTTACCGGCATGTACCGGAAGCCCAGGAGCGCCTGGGCCGGATCCGCGCCAGCACCCGCTACCAGCAACTCCCGTCGGCGAGCCGCGACCGGTTCGACGCCCTGGTTCCCGCCCTGATCCGCGCCAGCGCCCGCTTCCCCAACGCCGACCAGACGCTCGGACGCACCCTGGATCTCCTGGAGACCATCAGCCGGAGGGCGGCCTATCTCGCATTGCTGCAGGAGTATCCCCAGGCCCTGGAGCGCGTCGCCAAGCTGGCGGGGGCCAGCAGCTGGGCCGCCGACTACCTGACCCGCCATCCCATCCTGCTGGACGAGCTGCTGGACGACCGGGAAATCATGAGCCCGCCGGACTGGCCGCGCTTTCAGGCGTTGCTGGACGCCCAGTTGGAGGACGCGGAGGGGGATACGGAAGCGCAGATGGATATCCTGCGCAACGTCCAGCACATGAAAGTGTTCCGGCTCCTGATCCGGGATCTCGAGGGGCTGCTGGAAGTGGAGACCCTGAGCGACCACCTGAGCTATCTGGCGGACCTGATCCTCTCCAGGGTGCTCCAGCTGTGCTGGGAGGGACTGCCCCGGAAACACCTGGAAGGGCCGCCGCGCTTCGCGATCATCGGCTACGGAAAGCTGGGCGGCAAGGAACTGGGTTACGCCTCGGATCTGGACCTGATATTCCTCCACGACGATCCCCATGCGGACGCGCAGGAGGTCTACTCCCGGCTGGGCATGCGCATCAACACTTGGCTCACCAGCTACACGGCCGCCGGGGTGCTCTACGACACCGACCTTCGCCTGCGGCCGGACGGGGCGAGCGGGCTGCTGGTGAGCCCCGTGTCCGCCTTCCGGGCTTACCAGCACCGACATGCCTGGGCCTGGGAGCACCAGGCGCTCACCCGGGCGCGGTTCGTGGCCGGGGATCCCCGGGTGGGGGAAGAATTCGAACGCCTGCGCGTCGAGTTGCTGCGCGAACGGCGGGATCTCGGCGAGCTGGGCCGCCAGGTGGTCGAAATGCGGGCAAAGATGCTGGAGGCCCACCCCAACCGCAGCAACCTGTTCGACCTGAAGCATGACCGGGGAGGGATCATTGACGTGGAATTCATCGTCCAGTACCTGGTGCTGGGCCATTCCCACGCCCACCCCGAACTCACCGGCAACATCGGCAATCTTGCGCTGCTCAAGACGGCGGGCGAGCTGGGCCTGATTCCTGCCGAATTGGCGGAGCGCGTGCGCAAGGCGTATCGCGGGTACCGCCGCACCCAGCACCAATTGCGGTTGAACGGCGAAACCTACGCGCGCGTGGACCCGGAAAGCGTTCGGCAGGAGCGGTCGGCCGTGAACGAACTCTGGAACCTGGTTTTGGGCAGCACCTGAGCGCATCGGCGAAGCGCGGAGATCTCCGCCCATAGCCAGGCCGCCCACGGAATCGCACCGGCCAGCGGCCGCTCAGTCCCGGCAAAATCGGCTAGAATTGCGGCTTTCCCCGGGAGCAAGAAATTATGTCCATGGCGGACCGCGATGGCGTGATCTGGTACGACGGAAGGCTCGTACCCTGGCGCGATGCGACCACCCACGTCCTGACTCATACCCTGCATTACGGCATGGGCGTGTTCGAGGGCGTGCGCGCCTACAAGACCGAGCGAGGCACGGCCATCTTCCGCCTGCGGGAGCACACCGACCGGCTGTATGCCTCGGCGCACATCTTCATGATGCAGATACCCTACGACAGGGAAGTGCTGATGGAGGCTCAGCGCCGGGTGATGCGGGAAAACAAACTGGAGTCGGGCTACATCCGCCCCCTGGTCTTTTACGGGTCGGAGAAAATGGGGGTGTCGCCCAAGGGCGCCAAGGTCCACGTGGCCGTGGCGGCCTGGCCCTGGGGCGCCTACCTGGGCGAGGAAGGCCTGGAGCGCGGAATCCGGGTCAAGACCTCCTCGTTCACCCGGCACCACGTGAACGTTTCCATGGTGCGGGCCAAGGCCTGCGGCCATTACATCAATTCCATCCTCGCCAACGTGGAGGCGACCACCGACGGCTATGACGAGGCGCTGCTGCTCGACACCGAGGGCTATGTGTCGGAGGGAGCCGGAGAAAACCTCTTCATCGTGAAGAAGGGGAAGCTTTATACGCCGGACCTCACCACCTGCCTCGAGGGCATCACACGGGCCACCGTGATCCAGCTCGCGGGCGAGCTTGGCATTCCCGTCGTCGAGAAGCGCATTACCCGGGACGAAGTTTACGGCGCCGAGGAAGCCTTTTTCACGGGCACCGCGGCCGAGGTAACCCCGGTGCGGGAACTGGACAATCGGGCCATAGGCGCCGGCAGCCGGGGACCGGTTACTGCGCGCCTCCAGGCGGCTTATTTCGATTGCGTGAACGGCAGGAATCCGGCCCACGCCGACTGGCTCACCCAAGTCTGAGGTAATTCCATGCAGGACAACAAGACCGAGAATCGCGAACGCCTGATCGAGGTGACCGCCGAGGACCTGCCGCTGCATTGTCCCATGCCCTCCATGATCCTCTGGAACGCGCACCCGCGAGTGTTTCTCCCCATAGAGAAAACCGGCGAATCCCTCTGCCCCTACTGCGGAACCCTTTATCGCCTGAAGGGCGGGCCGGCTGCCGGCCATCACTGAGGTTTCGGCGGCTTCCGGCAGCGCGCCGCCGGCATCAACAATCCCATGGAGCGCATCCTCGTCGTCGCACCCTCCTGGGTCGGCGACACCGTTCTCGCCCAGCCCCTGCTGCACCGCCTCCGCGAAAGAATTCCAGGCGCCGTCATCGAGACCCTTGCTCCGCCCTGGACCGCTCCCCTGCTGGAGCGCATGGAGGAGGTTTCCCGGGTCATTGTCAGCCCTTTTCGCCACGGAGAACTGGCGGTCGGCGAGCGATTCCGGCTGGCCCGCTCCCTGCGCAGCCGGCGCTATGACCGAGCCGTTGTCCTGCCGAACTCGCTGAAATCGGCTCTGGTTCCCCTCCTCGCCGGCATTGCCGTGCGCACCGGCTTCGTCGGCGAAATGCGCCGGGGAATCCTCAACGATGCGCGCCGCCTGGACAAGGCGCGCTATCCGCTGATGGTGGAACGTTTCGCGCTGCTGGCCGAGGCCCCGGGAACGGCGCTTGCGCGTCCGCTACCCCACCCCCGGCTGCGGCTGGATGCCGCCCGAACCCGGGCGGCGCAGGCCAAACTCGGGCTGGAGCCGGCCGGCCCCGTAGTGGTCCTTTGTCCCGGCGCGGAGTACGGTCCGGCCAAGCGCTGGCCGGCGGCCTACTTTGCGGAATTGGCCCGTCGTCTGCGGAAGTCGGGTTACGAGGTGTGGGCCATCGGCTCCCCCAAGGATGCCGCGATCGGCGAGGAAATCGAGCGGCTGTCGGAGGGGCGTTGCGTGAACCTGTGCGGAGCAACCGGGCTTTCGGAAGCCATCGACCTCATTGCCGCAGCCGCGCTGGTGGTAACCAACGACTCCGGGCTCATGCACATCGCGGCGGCCCTGGACCGCCCCACCCTCGCCATTTACGGTTCTTCCAGCCCGGGTTTCACCCCTCCTCTTTCCGAGCGGGCACGGGTCATCCGGCTCGGCCTCGACTGCAGCCCCTGCTTCAAGCGGGAATGCCCGCTGGGGCACTTCAACTGCATGATGCAGCTCAAGCCTGAAACCGTCATTGAAAGAATTCCTTCGCCATGAATGCGGCAGTTTTTGCCTCGGCCCAGGAAGCGGAAGCCGCCTTCTATGAAGCTTTCGAGCGGGCGGACCTGGAGGCCATGATGTCGGTTTGGGCGAAACGGGACGACATTGTCTGCATCCACCCGGCCGGCCCGCGCCTCGTGGGAGTGGGCCAGGTTCGCGACGGCTGGCGCGCGATTTTCCGGGCCGGCCCCCACCTGCACTTCCGTATTGGGGCGCGCCACACCTATCAATGCGAAGGCCTTCTGGTAAGCAGCCTCCAGGAGAACATTCAAGTCGCGGGTGAACCGGCGCCGCGCCATGCGGTGCTGGCGACAAACGTTTTCCTGCTCACGCCCGAGGGCTGGCTGATGCTGTCGCACCATGCATCGCCGGCGGTCGGCGCGAAGAGAGAAACGCCCGCTGAGTCTTCGATTCTGCACTGACAAATTGGATAGCCCCGACTACCGTGCCCCGGCGTGGCTGCCGGGGGGACACACGCAAACACTTTACGCACCCTGCCTGAAGGGGCGGCACGCCCTCGCATACCGCCGGGAGCGCTGGGATACGCCCGATGGCGACTTCATCGACCTGGACTGGCTGGATGGTCCCGAGACCGCGCCCCTCGTGGTGTTGTTCCATGGCCTGGAAGGCAGTTCCAGGAGCCATTACGCGCTGGCCATGGCGGGAGAACTCGCGCGCCATGGCTGGCGCGGCGTTTTTCCCCATTTCCGGGGATGCAGCGGCGAACCCAATCGCCATGCCCGGGCTTATCATTCGGGCGATTCGGTGGAAATTGACTGGATTCTGCGCCGCCTGAGCGGCCGGAGCGGCGGGCCCGTTTTTGCTGCCGGCATCTCCCTGGGTGGCAACGCGCTGCTCAAGTGGCTGGGGGAGCGGGGCGCTTCGGCACTCAGCGTGATCCGGGCAGCTGGCGCAGCGTCGGTTCCCCTGGATCTGGCGGTCTGCGGGGACTGGCTGGGGCAGGGCTTCAACCGGCTCTACACCTGGCACTTTCTCAACTCCCTCAAGCGCAAGAGCCTGCAAAAACTGGAACGGCATCCGGGGATTTTCGACCGAAACGCCATGCTCAGCGCCCGGACCTTGCGCGAATTCGACGACGTTGTCACGGCGCCTCTGCATGGCTTTCTCGACACCGACGACTACTGGCGCCGCGCCAGCAGCAAACCCTGGCTGCCCCATGTCGCGGTGCCCGCGCTGCTGATCAGCGCCCTGAATGACCCCTTCGTTCCGGCCCATGCCCTGCCGGCACCGGAGCGCATATCGCGGCACGTGACCCTCTGCCAACCGGACCAGGGCGGTCATGCCGGGTTCGTGGAGGGGCGGTTTCCCGGGCATCTCGGATGGCTTCCGCGAAAGCTGATCCGTTTCTTCGAGGCGTCCGCGCCAGCGCCACAACGCACAGCGCCGGAGCGGGCGGCAGTGTCATAATTGACCCACTTTCGCGAAGCACGGCTTTCGGTCCCTTTCCCGTTATCGCAATCATCCAATGAGCCAATTGCCCAAGGAAATTTTCAAGGCCTACGATATCCGCGGGATTGTGGGAAAGACCCTGACTCCGGAGATCGTCACTTCGATCGGCCGCGCCATCGGGTCCGAAGCCCGTGCCCGGCAGCAGACGTCGGTGGTGATCGGACGCGACGGCAGGCTTTCCGGCCCGGAACTTGCCACAGCCCTGGCGCGGGGCATCCAGGCCGCAGGCCTGGATGTGATCGACATCGGCCGTGTGGCTACCCCCATGGTTTATTTCGCGACCCACCGGCTTGGAACCCAGTCCGGCGTGATGGTGACCGGCAGCCACAACCCTCCCGACTACAACGGGCTGAAGATCGTGATCGCCGGGGAAACGCTCTCCGGGGCGGCCATCCAGGCCTTGAGGGAGCGCGCTGATCGCGGGGATCTTGTGTCCGGGAAGGGCGCATACACCCAGCGCGACATCGCGGAAGATTACCTCTCGCGCATCGCCGGGGACGTAGAGCTTGCGAGACCCATGAAAGTCGCTGTGGACTGCGGAAACGGGGTGCCCGGCGCCTTCGCCCCGGAACTATACCGCCGGCTGGGCTGCGAAGTCCGGGAGCTTTTCTGCGACGTGGACGGCCACTTTCCCAATCACCATCCGGATCCGTCCGTGCCCGCGAATCTCGAGGACCTGATACGGTTGCTGAAGGAAACAGACGCGGAGATTGGTTTCGCTTTTGACGGTGACGGAGACCGCCTTGGCGTCGTCACCAAGGATGGATCCATCATCTACCCGGACCGTCAGCTGATGCTGTTCGCGGCCGACGTTCTCTCCAGGAACCCCGGAGCCTCCATCATTTTCGATGTGAAATGCACCCGCAACCTCGCGCCTTGGATTGAGCGCCACGGCGGCAAGCCGGTCCTCTGGAAGACCGGGCACTCCCTGATCAAGGCCAAGCTGAAGGAAACCGGGGCTCTGCTGGCCGGTGAAATGAGCGGGCACATCTTTTTCCGGGAGCGCTGGTACGGATTCGACGACGGACTGTACGCGGGCGCCCGCCTCCTTGAGTATCTGAGCCGCCAGCCGGACGTCAGCGCGACCCTGCACGGGATTCCGGACTCGATCAGCACGCCGGAACTCCAGATCAGGCTCAAGGAAGGGGAGAACTACGCGCTGATCGAGAAGCTCCAACGAATCGCGCGATTCGACGATCCGCTGCGGATCATCACTCTGGACGGACTACGCGTGGAATACGCGGACGGGTTCGGTCTCGCACGCGCCTCCAACACGACGCCGGTCATCGTCCTCCGCTTCGAGGGAGACAGCCAGGCCGCCCTGGAAAGGATTCAGGAGGACTTCCGCCGGGTCCTGCTGGAGGCAAAACCGGACGCGGAACTTCCCTACTGAAAGGTGCGCCGTCACGGTCGGGAGCCTCCCCGCCCCGCCGAGCAATATCCTCAGCGCGTACGCTATGACAACGCCGGCGAGCCCCTATCAAGGCCCGATAGGGGCTCGCCTTTGTCTTAAGCGAACTACCTGCTCGAGGGAAACGGCCACGACGGCAGCGCGCTCACCGGCGCTGGCGCAGGGGCCGCAGCAGCCGACGCGGCTGCCTTCTTCTTGGCGGGCTTCTTTTTCGCCGGCTTTTTCGCCGCCTTCTTGGCGGGCTTCTTCTTCGCCGCGGGCTTCTTCTTTGGCGCGGCTTTTTTCGCCGGCTTCTTGGCGACCTTCTTCGCCGCGGGTTTCTTCACCGCCTTCTTGGCGGGCTTCTTCTTCGCCGCGGGTTTCTTAGCCGGCTTCTTGGCGACCTTCTTCACCGCCTTCTTGACTTTCTTCACCGCCTTTTTCGCCACCTTCTTCACCGCCTTCTTGGCGGGCTTCCTGGCTGGCTTCTTGGCGGCTTTCTTAGCCGGTTTCTTGGCTCCACTTTTCTTCACTGCCATCTCTTACCTCCTTTTCACGAGTTGCACAGAGCACCATTTTCCCGCCGATCCGCGTTTGCTCGTCGGCGCCTACCACCTCCTGCGCGCACCGCATTGAAATCAGCGCTCGCAATCTGCAGCAGTTCGTTTCAATGCATCATAGTCCTTCGGCCTCTTTTTACAAGCCCACCGTAGAGGATGTCCTGATCGATACCGACGCCTCCCTCCCAGCAGACAGTGCGATTGTCGGCATCGATGCTGACCTGCATGAACACTTGCACGTCCCGCCATACCTTGAAGGCGCCGACGCCCACGAGGTCTCCGAGGTAAACCCGGCCCTCCATGCCATCATCGAAGCGCAGCCACAGTGTGTAGTCGTTCTCCGCGCGGCACTCGGTCAATTGGCGCATCCCCACCTCCTTTCTGTCGGGTCATGTCAGCCTCAGCGTCCGCCGATTCTCAGACTCGGTACCCGATTCCTCCCGTCAGGTACGCGATCAGCGGGTCCGGCAGAAGGTCTTCGGCACCTTGACGTCCATCGTCCCCTATCCGGAACGTACGATTAACGGCCACAGAAAACGGGAGGTATGGAAAGAGGTCCCGGAGGCCGCCATCACGCGCGAACCCGAGTGCTCCCGGAGCATGGCCGCGTCCTGTCCAGGTAAGTCCAGCTTCTAGTATCCGCGGCATGGCGTTTATCCATCCCAGTGCGGACCAGCCGACGCCCCTTCCCCGCGCCGAACCGTGCAAAAGCCGATTGCATCCCCTAAACAAAGGTTCCTGGGAAACGCGGAACTGCTGAATGCCGGGGATGGGCAGCGGGAGGGCAGGAGATTGAACGGTGCCTTGAGGCGCGGGGGCCGATCCCCAGGTTTTTGTTATTTGCCGCCAGGAATCGATGGCGATTGACCACAATATATAGAGTACGATTCGCAAAAATAGCCTATCGGTTTGGTGGTCGGCCTATATCTTGTGGTTTATTTTTTGACACAAACTAATTCTAGTATCACAGCAGCACGGATGCAATACCCTTCCCCGGCGCCGCATCTGCGCTGTTGCGAACACCGGAATCGGGAAGTCAGGCGGTGAAGTGAACGCCGGCGGCGGCGCGAAACCGCGACCAATCGAAAGCGGGCCCCGGATCGGTCTTCCGGTCGGGGGCTATGTCCGAATGGCCGACGATACCGCGGATCGGATAGGTGTTGCAGAGGGCGCGCGCCAGGCGGCCAAGCGTCCGGTACTGGGATTCAGAGAACGGTTGGTGATCGGAACCCTCCAGCTCGATTCCGATCGAGAAGTCGTTGCATTGTCGCCGGCCCTGCCACGACGACGCCCCCGCATGCCACGCGCGCATGCCGCAGGGCACAAACTGCAGCGCCTCGCCATTCCTGCGAATCAGGAAATGCGCCGATACCCTCAGGCCGCGCAACTCCTCGTAGAACGGGTGAACCGAGCAGTCGAGGGTATTGGTGAAAAGCCGGATGATGCCGTCGCCCCCGAACTCGCCGGGAGGCAGGCTGATATTGTGGATAACCAGCAGTTCGATGGCGGTGTCCGGCGGGCGCTCATCGCAATTGGGCGAAGCGACGAAACGGACACCCTCCAAGACCCCGTCCGCCCCGACAACAAACGCCGGCTGGGCCTTTCGCCTCACTAATTGATCCCCAGCCGCTCCATCCGGTAGCGCAGGGAGCGAAAGGTCACCCCGAGCAATTTGGCGGCGGCGGTCCGGTTGTACCGGGTCTTCTCAAGCGCTTCGAGGATGGCCTCCCGCTCGACGCGGTCCAGATAATCCTGGAGAGGCCACCGGTCCCCCGCCGCGGCAGGCACCGAGGACTCAGGAGGCGTGAGTTGAAGATCCTCCGCGGTGATTCGGTCTCCGGAGCACAGCGCCAGGGCCCGCTCAAGGATGTTCTCGAGCTCGCGCACGTTCCCCGGGTAATCGTAGCGGGTCAGGGCCACAACCCCGTCGGCGGCGAGGTCGGCCCGGCGCTCGCCCTTGGATTGCGCGAGTCGGTCGAGAATGGAATTGGCTATCAGGGGAATGTCATCGCGCATCTCTCGCAGCGCCGGCATGCGGAGATCAATAACGTTGAGCCTATAGTAAAGGTCCTGCCGGAACTTTCCCGCCCCCACGCACTGCGAGAGGTTCTGGTGCGTCGCGCTGATGATGCGCACGTCAAGGGCCTCTTCTCCAGTTGCCCCCACCTTGCGCACTTTTTTCTCCTGGATTGCCCGCAGCAACTTGACCTGCATTTGAACCGGGAGGTCGGCCACCTCGTCCAGGAACAGGGTGCCTCCATTGGCGGCCTGGAAAAAGCCGTCGCGATCGGATTCGGCGCCCGTAAACGCCCCCTTCTTGTAGCCGAAAAACTCGCTCTCCATGAGGTTCTCCGGGATCGCCCCGCAATTGACCGGAACGAAAGGCCGGCCACCCCTGGACCCCTTGTCGTGAATCAGCCGCGCAGCCAGTTCCTTTCCGCTGCCGGATTCCCCGCTGATGTATACCGGCGCCTGGCTGCGCGCGATCTTTTCGATGGTCTCGCGCACCTGCCTGATGGCAATGGACTCGCCAAGCAGCCGCTGGTCGGCCACGGGGGCGCGGGACTGGGGAAGGCTGAGCGCCGAGCGCACCAGGGTGCGCAGCTGCTCGAGCGAGACCGGCTTGGCGAGATAGTCAAAAGCCCCTGCCTTGAGGGCAGCGACCGCGTTCTCCATGCTGCCGTGGGCGGTGATCACGGCAACGGGAAGGTCGTCGCAGTGACTGGCGATATGCCGCACCAGGTCCAGCCCCTCGCCGTCGGGAAGCCTCATGTCGGTAAGACAAAGATCGAAGTCGCCCCCGTCAAGGCGTTCCTTGGCCTCGCGCACGCTGGCCGCCTGCTCGACTTCCAGCCCCATCCTCATGAGGGTAAGTTCCAGCAGTTCCAGAATGTCCGCCTCGTCGTCTACGACAAGGACCCGGGACGCCTGCGCCCCCTCGCTAGAGGGGGATCGCGTCGCTCGCTCTTTGCGCTTTGACATGATCCCTTCTGCAGGTAATCCGGAAACAGGCTCCCCGATCGGCCTCGAGAAATTCCAGGGCAGCGCCGTTTGCCTCGCACATCTCCCGCGAGATGTACAACCCAAGCCCGGTACCTCCGCCCACGGTCGTGAAAAAAGGCTCGAACACCCGGGAACGCAACTCCTCGGGGATGCCGGGGCCATCGTCCGCAACCTCGATCACGGTGGTGTTCGGTGTGCCCCCGGGCGCCGCAAAAATCTTGACACTGCCATCTCGCTTCTGGCCATGACGCCAGGCATTCCTGCACAAATTCCACAATACCTGATCGAGATGAGCCCGGTCAAAGCAGATGGTGGTGTTTTCCTCAGCCTCGACCGCGAATCCCGACCTGGGAATCCTCTCCCCCTGCGCGAATCCCTCCAGGAACCTGGACAGGAAGTCCCCGGCCGGGAAGCGCTCTTGGGCCACCCGGTCTCTGCGGTTCAGCTGCAATACCTCGTGCACCAGCCGGTCCAGGCGCCGGGTGTTGTCATGGATGATCTTTACCAGTCGCTCCCGAGTTTCAGCGCTCTCCCCCCCCTCTCGAAGCAGCTCCGACGCATGGCTGATGGCCGCCAGCGGATTGCGTATCTCGTGGGCAATATTGGCCGTGAGACGCCCGAGAGCCGCAAGCTTGAGCTGCTGGGCCCGGGACTGCACCCGGCTCATATCCTCCAGGAACAGCACCCCGCCGCGGCTGCGATCATCGTCAAGGGCCACGAAGCGGGGGCGGATGACCCTGTTTGTCGCGGGAATCCGCAGCATCTCGGGGCTTTGCTGACCTAGCCGCCGCCAGCGCGAGAAGCTCTCGCCGAGCTGCCCGGACCATCGCTCGAGCCTAACCTCACGAGTCTCGCCCTCCGGCTTGCCCAAGAGTCGGTCGGCCTGGGCGTTGCGCTGGCGCACTTGCCCATCCGCGTCAAGGATAATGACTCCGTCATGCAGATCCTGAATGATTAACTGGTTGACCTGGGAGAGGTCCGCCAGGTCGATCCCGCGCTCCTGGGCGAGGCGCTCGCTCGCCCGCGCGTATTTCGCCAGAGCGTAGGCCAGGCCCGCGGTGGCGAAGTAGCCAATGCTGAGCATGCCGGTCTGGACATACTGGCTGACGGCCGCGTCGTCCCAGATCATTCCGTAGGTTTGCTCAAGCAGCATTCCTATGGTGGCCAAGGCGGCGTAGAACAAGGTGAGCTGCCCGCGGCTTACTGTCCCCGCGGCCGCCAGCGAGGCGAGGAGTAGCAACCCGACCCCGCTTGGAACCCCCCCGCTGGCGTGAGTCAGTACGACGACAAAGACGATGTCGGCGACAACCTGAACGCTCAGCTGGTACTCAAAGCGCGGAACACGCCTTCCCGCGGCAAGGAAAAGCAGTAATCCGAGAGCGAGGTAGCCGCTGCTGGTAAACAGGAAAAGCTGCAGATTTCTGGAGCCGAAAACGATTTCCCCGCCCCACACCGCCGCGGTGGCGAGGAGCACAGCCGCCACAAGAACGCGATAAATGCTGAACAGGCGCAAAGCACCCCAGGTGTGGTCCTGGGGATCGGCGTCTAGCTGCGCCTTCGCGGTTTCGGTTCTGCCCTGGACCATGCCGTCCCTGATGGCGCTAGCCCCGATGCAAACGCCGATGCTCCTCCGAGCAGAAGAATTCCCCGCCGCTGAGCGTGCTCTCGCTGCGGGGATGATGCACCCCGCAATGGGTGCAACGCACCATGTCCTCACCGCCTTTCGCGCGGACGGACGGCGGCCTGCGCCCCTGGAGGTTTCGCTGATAGCTCTTCACGATGAAGTAAACCACCAGGGCGGCGACGATGATCAGTAGCAGCTTGCCCACTACCCTTTTTTCCCCTGGTGACCCGGGCCAATTGGCTTGATGAAATGGTTGGTCGGGGTGAGAGGATTCGAACCTCCGACACCTGCGTCCCGAACGCAGTACTCTACCAGGCTGAGCTACACCCCGTTATCTGCCTTTTCCAGGGATCCAAGCACAAGGCGCCGGACAGGAATGCGGTGACGACCCCTGCTGGCTCCGGCGACTGGATTCTAGATGTTCCCTAGGAACTTCGTGAAACCGCGAAGTCTGCCAATTGTAGCAGACAATCCCTGTGCTTAGAACGCGCCAGCCCCGCGAGAACGGAGGCCGCGGCGCCGGCTTCCTCCTGCGCCCGGCGACGGGCATATTCCAGGGCACCGGTTTCCTGGATGGCAGCCAACACCGCCTGAAAGTTCTCCGCCCCGCCACCCTCGATGGCGGCCCGAATGAAGCGAACCTGCTCGGGCGTTCCCTGGCGCATGGCATGGATCAGCGGGAGCGTGGGTTTGCCTTCGGCAAGGTCGTCGCCAAGATTCTTCCCGGTCTCCTTCAAATCTCCCGAATAGTCGAGCACATCGTCTATCAACTGGAACGCGATGCCAAGGCGCATGCCGTACGTTGCCATGGCTTCCTCGTCGGCCGCGCTCGCCCCCGCCAGAATTGCCCCAAGGCGGGCGGCGGCCTCGAACAGCTTGGCCGTCTTGAACTGGATGACTCGCATGTAGCCCGTCTCATCCACCCCCGCGTCATGGCAGTTCATGAGCTGCAGCACCTCGCCCTCCGCGATGGTATTGGTGGCGTCGGCCAGGACTCGCATCACGCGCATGTCCCCGACGCCGACCATCATCTGGAAGGCGCGCGAATACAGAAAATCTCCCACCAAGACGCTGGCAGCATTCCCGAAAAGGCCGTTGGCCGTGGGCCGACCCCGGCGCAACCGGGACTCGTCTACGACGTCATCATGCAGCAAGGTTGCGGTATGGATGAATTCGACAACCGCAGCCAGTTCATGATGATGAGTGCCACCGTAGGCAAAGGCCCCCGCCGAAAGTATCACGAGGACCGGCCGCAAGCGCTTGCCGCCGCCCCCGATGATATGCTCGCTCACCTGCCGCACGAGGGCGACTTCGGAATGCAGGCGCCGGCGGATCACCTCGTCCACCGCCCGCATGTCCGGTTCGATGAAGCGGCGGATTTCTTCCAGGGGCATTTGAAAAATTTGGAAAAGCGGGAATGTTAGGAACCCGGCGTTCGCGATGTCAAGCTGACCATGCGCCCAAAGGGCGCATGGTGTGTGCTGGCCTGCCGCCTTTGACCGGGTGCTCGGCATTCGGTATACTTCTTTGCTTTTTTAGCAATGGCCGAGTGGAGCATCTCATGTATGCAGTAATCAAGACCGGCGGGAAGCAATACCGGGTCGCCGCCGGCGACAAGCTGCGAATCGAGCAGGTTCCGGCCGACGTGGGCGCGGAGCTGGTCCTGGACCAGGTGCTGATGGTCGTGGATGGCGAAAATGTCGCGCTGGGTCAGCCGGTGGTTTCGGGCGCGGCCGTCAAGGCCACGGTAGTGGCTCATGGCCGCGGCGAAAAGGTGAAAATCTTCAAAATGCGCCGGCGCAAGCACTATCGGAAGTCTCAGGGGCACCGCCAGAATTTCACCGAGTTGCGCATCGACAGCATCAGCGCTGCGTAAGGAGATAGGGCTATGGCACACAAGAAAGCAGGAGGCAGTTCCCGCAATGGCCGCGATTCCCAGTCAAAGCGGCTTGGCGTGAAGCGCTTCGGGGGCGAGATCGTCTCCGCGGGCAGCATCATCGTGCGTCAGCGCGGCACCAGGATGCACCCTGGAGAAAACGTCGGAATCGGTCGGGATCACACACTTTTCGCCAAGATAACGGGCCGAGTGCAGTTTGCTCAAAAGGGCAGTCTGCAGCACAAGGTGGTCAGCGTCGAGCCGGTCTGACATTCCGGGAGCGCGAGAGAAGCCCTACCTCTGAGTAGGGCTTTTTTGTTTTGCTTCTTCCGGAGAATCCGCTACGAACCCAGCCGCCCGGATCTCCAGGTCCCATGAAATTCATCGACGAAGCCATTATCCAGATCCATGCCGGCAATGGGGGCGACGGCGTTGCCAGTTTTCGCCGGGAAAAGTATGTACCCCGAGGCGGCCCGGATGGCGGCGATGGCGGCCGGGGGGGCAGCATCTGGGCCGTCGCCGACCGAAACATCAATACCCTGATTGACTACCGCTACGCCCGCATTCACCGGGCGCCCCATGGCCAGAAGGGCCAGGGCGGAAATTGTTACGGGCGTAGCGGCGATGACCTCACCCTGCGCGTGCCCGTGGGAACCGTTATCACGGACCGCGGCACCGGCGAACTCGTGGCGGACCTCAAGAAGCACGAGCAGAAGGCCCTTCTCGCCAAGGGCGGCAAAGGCGGGCTGGGAAACTCTCATTTCAAGTCCAGCACCAACCGCGCGCCACGCCAATTCACGCGGGGCGAGCCCGGGGAGGAGCGCGAACTACGGCTGGAGCTCAAGGTCCTGGCCGATGTGGGGCTGCTCGGAATGCCCAATGCCGGAAAGTCGACTTTCATCCGGGCGGTTTCCGCGGCCCGGCCCAAGGTTGCAGACTATCCTTTCACCACTCTGCATCCGCAACTCGGCACGGTACGCACTGACCACAGCCGCAGCTTTGTCATCGCGGACATTCCCGGGCTAATTGAAGGTGCGGCCGAGGGCGCCGGCCTCGGGCACCAGTTCCTGAGGCACCTGACGAGGACCCGCCTGCTTCTTCACCTGGTGGACATCGCGCCTTTGGATGACCAGGCAGACCCGGTGCGGGATGCAAAAGCCATCGTTCGCGAACTCCGGAAGTTCGACTCGGCCTTGCAGCGCAAGCCCCGGTGGCTGGTAATCAACAAAGTTGACCTGCTGCCGGGGGAGGCTCGGGAGGCCCGCTGCCGGGAGTTTGTCCGGGACTTGGGATGGCGCGGCAAAGTCTTTATCATTTCCGCGCTTACCGGGGAGGGCTGCCGCGAGTTGTGCCTCGCCGTCTCCGGGGAGCTTGAGCGCCGCGCCCGGCGCGGCACCAGCGGCGACGGCGAGCAGCAATGAGCAGCGGAGAACAGCGCGAAATTCGATGAAATCCCTACTCGCAGATGCAAAGCGTTTCGTAGTCAAGGTTGGCAGCGCGCTGGTCACCAACGAGGGGCGCGGGCTGGACCATGACGCCCTCGCGCGCTGGTCGGAGCAAATCGCCGCTCTCAAGAAAGAGGGCCGGGAAGTGGCGCTGGTCTCCTCCGGAGCCATCGCAGAAGGGATGCAGCGGATGGGCTGGCGGGAGCGCCCGCGAGCCCTGCACGAACTGCAGGCGGCAGCCGCCGTGGGGCAGATGGGACTGGTACAAGCCTATGAATCCTGCTTCCGCGGATACGGACTGCACGCGGCCCAGATCCTGCTGACCCACGATGACCTTTCGAATCGAAAACGCTACCTGAACGCCCGTTCCACGCTCCTCACCCTGCTGGGAATGAACGTCATTCCGGTGATCAACGAGAACGACAGCGTGGTGACGGACGAAATTCGGTTCGGCGACAACGACACGCTCGGCGCCATGGTCACGAACCTGATCGAGGCGGACTGTCTGGTGATCCTGACCGATCAGCAGGGCCTGTATACATCGGATCCCCGCAGGGATAGTGGAGCCACGCTGGTCCAGGAAGCCCGGGCGGGTGATCCCGAGCTGGAACGCATGGCGGGAGGCGCGGGCAGCACTCTGGGGCGCGGAGGCATGGCGACCAAGATACTCGCGGCCAAGCGCGCGTCCCGCAGCGGCGCCCACACGATCATCGCTTCCGGGCGGGAGCCCGAGGTGCTGCTGCGGCTGGCCCGCGGTGAGGCCGTCGGAAGCCATTTGCGTGCCGAAACCGTTCCCATCGCGGCCCGCAAGCAGTGGCTGGCGGACCATCTCCAGGCCCGCGGGCGCCTGGTGCTGGATGCCGGAGCCGTCACGGTGCTGCGCGAAAAAGGCAGAAGCCTGCTGCCCATCGGCGTGCAGGCGGCCCAGGGGGAATTCGAGCGCGGAGAACTTGTGGTGTGCGTGGGCCCGGACGGAAACGAGGTGGCCCGAGGGCTCATCAACTACAGCGCGGCCGATACACGTAAAATTCTTCGCGCGCCGTCATCAGAAATCGAGGCCAGGCTAGGCTATGTGGACGAGCCCGAGCTCATCCACCGCAATAACCTGGTTCTGATCTGAAATATCGAGCGACCGGGGCCGCCGTCGACGCCCCGGGCTCCTGATTCTCCTCCGCGACGATCATGGAATCATGTTTCGGGCATGGCCTGGCAGCTGGGTTGGCGATGATCCTGGCCGCAGGAAGCGCGTACGCCGCATCCGAGGGGAAGCCCGGATCGCCCCCTGTGGAGCCCGTGCCGCAGCTCCAGCCCGGGCTATGGGAGATTCAGGTTCGAATCAACGTGCCCGAGGGTCCGGTCCAGGATACCAGCCAGGTAATGCGCCATTGCTACTCCCAGGAAGATCTTGCGGACCCGCGCAGCGCCATCCCTCGCGCCGGGCCTGACTGCGAGATTCACGACTTCCGGCTCGATGGGGCACGCGCCACCTGGTCCCTGCGCTGCTCTGGGCCGAGCGCGGTCTCCGGAGGCGGAGAGATGATGCTGGGCCGGGAGGCTTACGCGGCCAATGTCTGGAACGAGATAAAAGACCAAGGCCGCACCCTGAAAATCACCCAGAAGATCCGCGCCCGGCGGCTGGGCGATTGCGTCCCTGGCAATTCCGAAACAGGAAAGGATTCTCCCTAGTCCCCCGCGTCTCCGCCGCTCTTGTAGCGTTCAGCGGCCCGGGGATGCATCCCATCCTTCAGCGCCCCCACGGCTTCCTCCCGGCTGGAGACCATTACCTTCTCGGGACAAAAGAATTCCTTGTACAGAACCACTTGGTGCTCCGCCTGGCGGACTCCGACTTCGATGGGATCCCAACGGGCGTAGCGATTCCGGGACCACGTGCTGTCACGGCGGCCGAATGCGTAGAGCTTGCGCTCCCGGGTGCTGCATCGCATTCCCTCGAACGTCACGTTCTCGGCGCCCGAGGGCGATTTCACGATCAGGGAATAACGCACCACGCCGTCCTCCCCTGGAGTGATGGACTCCGCGTCGATAAAGTAGCGAAGCGCGATGGCCGGGCTCACTTGGAAGGGCAGCAGCGCTTCCGGCTTGGGATACGCGGGCAGGCGGGCCTCGATCTCTTTCCAGGACTTCTCAGACTCGAAATCCTCCTCGAACGACTGGGCCATGGCTCCCGCCGCCATTAGAAGAGGCAGGAGCGGAAGCCAAGGTCCCCTCATCCAGCCAGGTCCGCGAGCAGTGATGCGCGCACCGGGGCCGGAATCGAGGCAATCTGATGCCGATAATTGGCGTGATCCACCCCCATCGAGAGGCTCGCGCCCCCCTTGAGCGCCTTGATCATGGCGGAAGTCAGTTCAAAGCGGAGAAAGTGGACCGACGAAGTCTTATCCGCGGTTTCCCTTTCCAGGTCCTCGTCCGCGATGGCCATCACGGGGTCGAAGCCCTCGACGCGGACCCAGGTCAGATCCTCAATGCCAATCAGTTGTGCGAGTTTGGCGGCGCGAACCGAGGGATCCGGGTACTCGATCATCATGGTGGCCTTCCAATTGGTGCCATCCGGCACCAGGGGATTGTAGGAGGAAAGCTCGTCCTCGATTCCCTCCTCCTCGAAGATGCGCTCCGCGCGCAGCATCTCCTGGATCTGGTAGCGCATGGTAAGTTCGTCCTCGAAAATCAGGGTGACGTCGGGACCGATGGTAACCGTGCGATTCTTTTTGTGAGCCATCACCTTGGCGCGAAACTCCGGCCGCGCCTTGGCGTAGGCCTCGAGGGTCATCAGGCTGTCGCGGGTGATCTGCGGCATCATGCAATCCTTCCTTTCATAATCCGTAGGCGATCTTGATCAGGGTGATCGGGTGCTGTTTTTGCGCCTTCCCGTCACCCATTCCCTGCTGGATATGGCGGCCGGCGATGGCGCAGTCAGAACTGATGTAATCGGGATCCCCATTGGCCATTTGCCGGAAAACCGGGCGGCCGATCTTCATGGAGTCGCCGTAGTACTCCTTCTTCACGCCCCAGGTGCCGTCATGGCCGGAGCAGCGCTCCACGGTGTTGATGGTGGTGCCCGGAACCATTTTCAACAACTCCTCGGTCTTGCGGCCCATGTTCTGCACGCGAAGGTGGCATGGAATATGGTAGGAAACCTTCCCGAGGGGCTGCTTGAAATCGGTCTTCAGAAGCCTGTCCTTGTTGCGCAGAACCAGGTATTCGAAGGGATCGAACATGGCCTCCGCCACCGCCTTGACCTCCGGGTCATCCGGAAACAGCAGCGGCAGCTCAGACTTGTACATCAGTGTGCAGGAAGGAATCGCGGTCAGGATGGCGTAACCCTCGCGCGCCACCTTTGCCAGCTGCGGAATATTGGTATTCTTGAGCCGCTCCACCGCTTCGAGATCGCCCAGCTCCAGCTTAGGCATGCCGCAGCATGCCTCCTTTTCCAGCAGGCGGACCGGGATTTCGTTGTGCTCCAGGATCCTGATCAGATCGAGTCCGATTCCGGGCTCGTTGTAATTTACGTAGCAGGTGGAATAGATCGCCACCTTGCCCGGCGTGCGCTCCCCGTCCCTGACCGGAAAATCCGAACGAGGATTGGCCGACGATCGGAATCGGGGTGACGCGTAATCCGGAAGACGGCGCTCGGCCGCAATGCCCAGGACTTTTTCCATCATCTTGCGCGTCGCCGGCGTCTTGTTGACCGTGTTCACCGCCTGCACCACGACGGGAATGGTGGCGAGCTTTCCCAGGGCGTCCGTGCTCGACAGCAGACGGTCCCGGAAGGTGGTCTCACCTTTCTTGAATTTCACCGCCTTGGCACGAAGCATCAGGTGGGGAAAGTCCAGGTTCCAGGGATGCGGCGGGACGTAGGGGCACTTGGTCATGTAGCACATGTCGCACAAATAGCACTGGTCCACGACCTTCCAGTAGTCCGCCTTGGCAACGCCATCCATCTCGCCGGTGGAACCGTTGTCCACCAGGTCGAAAAGGCTGGGGAAGGCATTGCACAGGTTCAGGCAGCGCCGGCAGCCATGGCAGATGTCGAATACCCGGTGCATCTCCTCGAAGACTTTCCCTTCGTCGTAATACGCCGCGGTCTTCCAGTCGATGGCGTGCCGGGTAGGTGCTTCCAGGCTGCCTTCCCTCACCGTCATGAGGTTTCCCTTCCTTGTTGGTCAACGCTGAAAGAGATGGCGCGCCGGAGCGCGCCATCTCTCGGGAAAAAACGCCGTACTGCCTCAGTCAGCCAGAACGTCCAGGGCCTTCTGGAAGCGATTGGCGTGGGACCGCTCGGCTTTGGCCAGGGTCTCGAACCAGTCGGCGATTTCGTCGAAGCCTTCGGTGCGGGCCTGCTTGGCCATCCCGGGATACATGTCGGTGTACTCGTGGGTCTCGCCCGCCACCGCCGTCTTCAGGTTGTCCCGCGTCGGGCCGAACGCCATTCCGGTCGCCGGATCGCCGCACTGTTCCAGGTACTCGAGATGCCCGTGGGCATGGCCCGTCTCTCCCTCGGCCGTGGAGCGAAACAGTGCCGCGACGTCGTTCTGGCCTTCCACGTCCGCCTTGGCGGCAAAGTACAGATAGCGACGGTTGGCCTGGGACTCGCCCGCGAAAGCGGCCTTCAGGTTTTCGTGGGTCTTGGTACCTTTCAGTTGCATCGTCTTCTCCTTGATCAGTGAGCAAAAACCATAAGCGAATAAGGTATTTAATATACCGTGGAAACAATATTAAGGTTCATTTTTTAGACTATGTCTAATTATCGTGAGGTTTTGCGCCAGTGTCAACCGGCGGCCGTGCAAGAGTTGCCGAGCCGCGATCAACGGGCCAGAAGGGCCTCGATTTCCGAGAAAGTGCGGGCGATTTCCTGGGTCTGAATCTGGATTCCCAGCTGCCGGGCAATCTGGGTGAGGGAGAAGATCCCCCGCACCCGCTGCCGGCCGTCCTCATCGGCGTCCACAGCCAGTGCGTGCTGCCGGCCCCGGGCGTACAAGGTCTCCACCACGTGGCCCACCCGGGCAGCAAGCACGTCAGCCAGGCTGAGCACCTCCAGGTTCGCCTGGGGCGTCATGATGTCCTTGACCAGGATTTCGCCGTGAGTCACCCCGTGATGCCGCACCAACTGCATGGGCTTCTCCCCGAGCAAGTCCGTCGCCGTGATCAAGCCCACGACCCCCCCCTGGATCCCGATCACCAACAGCAGGCGGACCCGGTTCACGATCATCCTCGTATTCGCGGTATCGATGGTCTCGTGGGGCTCGATGACGACAGGAGCCACCATTCGCAGATCGGTCATGACCTCGATGGCCGGGCTCTCGAGCCGGACCCGTGCCGGAAGGACATGGGCGGGGGTGACGTACCCGGCGCCCGGTTCCAGTAGAGTCGACTCCAACGGCGAGAAACTGCGTTCCATCTTTTTCCTCCTGTTTTAATGCCCCGCCCTGTACCAGCAGGCAGCCATCCCCTGCGGCCCGCTCATTCGGATGGGTGGATCCTCACCCCGCCTGCTCTGATGTTCGCCGCCGGCGCCCGGTCCGGTAGGGAGCCCGGTAACGTCCCCCGTTGCGGGGTAGAAAGCGCTCAAGCTCGGACAACGCCAAGCGGTACACCTCGCGCTTGAAGTCGATCACACTCTCAAGGGGTATCCAGTAGCCACTCCAGCGCCAGGCATCGAACTCCGGATGGTCGGAAGCGCGCAATGACACATCGCAATCCCGACCAACCAGGCGCAGCAGATACCATATCTGCTTCTGCCCCTTGTAGTTGCCCCGCCACTCACGCCTGATCCACTGCTGAGGCACCTCGTAACGCAACCAACCCCGGGTGCGGCCCAGTATCTGCACATGCCCCGGTTCCAGACCGACTTCTTCCCACAGCTCGCGGTACATGGCCTGCTCCGGAGTCTCCCCAGGCTTTATGCCGCCTTGAGGAAACTGCCAGGAATGCTGGTTGATGCGCTTGCCCCAAAAGACCTCGTTTTTCCAGTTGACCAGGATGATGCCGACGTTCGGGCGATATCCGTCGCGATCAATCATGGCAATCACCCGCCAATTCGTTAGAATTGCAGCAATTTTTTCATACTTTCCAGGGAAGTTGAAGCAATGATGGGGTTGCGCCGGATGCTGCCGGCGGCCATTGCGGGATTGCTGGCCGCTTGCGGAAACTTGGCTCCGGCGGATCCGCCCGTGCAAGTGTTCCAAAACGCCCATGCGTTCGGCGCCACCGCGCTCGCCTTCAGCCCCGATGGCCGACGGCTGGCGAGCGGGGGATACCGCGGAGATTTGCGCCTTTGGCAGGTAAATCCGCCCAAGCTCGTGAAATCCCTTCCGCCGCACCGGGATTCGGTGCGGGCCATGGCCTTTGTCTCGCCCCTGCACCTGCTCAGCGGGGGATCCGATGGTGACCTGATCATCTGGGACTTGGAGAGCGGGAAACCCCTATCACGGCAGGCCACCAACACCGTTTCCGCGGTTGCCGCGGGCGCCAAGCGCGTGTTCTCGGGGCACCGCGACGGCGTGCTGCGGGCGTGGAGCGTCCCCGCGCTTACCCCGCTGGGCGAGGCGGACGCCGGCGCCCCGATTGTCGCCGTTTCCATTCACGACAACTTGGTGGCGGTGGCAACTGAATCCGGGCGGGTCGCGCTCTTTAGCGCCGAACCCCGGTGGCTGCGGGACCTCCAGGTGGAAGGGCCCATAGCCCACGACCTCCGCTTCAGCCCCGAGGGAAATCAGATTTTTGCGGGCGCTTGGTTCCGGCTCCTAGTCTGGGACGTGGAGAGCGGCGAGTCCAGGAGCATGACGACGGACCACACGGGATTGCTGAACTCAGTGGACGTCAGTCCGGACGGGCGCCAGGTCGCGAGCCTTGGCCGGCACACCGATTCAGCCATACGGATCTGGGATCGCGATCACCTGGTCGTTGAGCGCCGCTACCATGCCCATGATCTGTGCGGCGCGATGATCCGCTTCAGCCCCGACGGGCGCTATCTGGCTTCCGCCTCCGACGACGAAAGCATTCGACTTTACGACCTCCACGTCCGTTCCCCGGAACGCGGCCCGCCATCGCACTGAATTTCCACAACCGGATCCAATACCATGCGCGCATCCCAATTCTTCATCTCCACCCTCAAGGAAGCGCCCGCCGAGGCCGAAACCGTCAGCCACAAGCTGATGATGCGCGCGGGCCTCATACGGCGGCTGGGCAGCGGCCTCTACACCTGGATGCCGCTCGGTCTGCGGGTGCTGCGCAAGGTCGAAGCCGTCGTGCGCGAGGAGATGAACCGCGCGGGAGCTGTGGAACTGCTGATGCCTGCCGTTCAGCCGGCCGAACTCTGGCAGGAAACCGGACGCTGGGAGGTTTTTGGCCCCCAGATGCTCAAGATCAAGGACCGCCACGAGAGGGACTTCTGCTTCGGCCCGACCCACGAGGAGGTCATCACCGACATCGCGCGACGGGAGATCAAGAGCTACCGCCAATTGCCGAAAAACCTGTACCAGATCCAGACCAAGTTCAGGGACGAGATCCGGCCCCGATTCGGCGTCATGCGAGCCCGGGAATTCCTCATGAAGGACGCCTATTCCTTTCATCCGGACAGGGAGAGCCTGGACGCGGAATACAGTAACATGTACGAAACCTATACCCGCATCTTTTCCCGCCTTGGCCTCCGTTTTCGGGCCGTGGCAGCGGACACGGGCGCCATCGGTGGGACGGGATCCCATGAGTTCCACGTGCTCGCGGACTCGGGCGAAGACGCCATCGCCTACTGCGCTCAGTCGGACTATGCCGCCAACGTAGAACTCGCCGAGGCCCTTCCGCCTCCCTCGGGGCGGCCAGCCCCAGCGGAAGCGATGCACAAGGTCGCGACTCCGGGCAAAAAGACCTGCGACGAAGTGGCGGATTTTCTCGGGTTGCCGGTAGCTCGCACCGTGAAGAGCGTGATGCTATGGGCCAGCGACAGCCTCTTCATGTTGCTGATCAGAGGCGATCACACCATCAACGAAGTGAAGGCAGCCAAGATCCCGGCGCTTTCCGGGTTCCGCCTTGCCACCGATGTGGAAATCGAGAAGGCCCTGCGCTGCCGCCCGGGATACATCGGCCCGGTGGGCGCTCCGGCCAGTTTAACCGTCATCGCGGACCGCACCGTGGCCGCCATGGCAGATTTTGTGTGCGGCGCCAACCACGACGGTTTCCACCTCACCGGCGTGAACTGGGGTCGGGACCTGCCGGAGCCGGCCCAGGTTTGCGACATCCGCAATGTGGTTGCCGGGGATCCCAGCCCCGATGGCAAGGGCCCCCTCGAGATTATGCGGGGCATCGAGGTCGGGCACATCTTCCAGCTGCGCACAAAATACTCCGAAGCCATGGGCGCCACATTCCTCGACGAAAATGGCCAGACCCGCGTCATGGAGATGGGGTGTTACGGCATAGGCGTGTCACGTATCGTAGCGTCGGCCATCGAGCAGAATTACGACGACAAAGGCATTATTTTTCCGCCGCCCATGGCGCCCTTCCACGTGGCGGTCGCGCCAGTGGGATATGGCCGGAGCGCCGAGGTAAGGGAAGCGGCGCTGCGCCTGCACGACGAATTGGAGACCACCGGGCTCGACGTGTTGCTGGATGACCGCGACGAGCGTCCCGGAGCGATGTTCGCCGACTTGGAACTCCTGGGAATACCGCATCGCCTGGTGGTAAGCGAGCGCACCCTCAAGCAGGGCGAAGCCGAGTACAAGGGCCGGAGAGACGCTGAACCGCGCAATATTCCCTTGCGCGACGCCCTGGGCTTCCTAAAATCAGTCCAATGACCGGACAGGGCTCCCATTTCTGCCGCCTTTGCGCCACGACAACGCTGATCGCAGCGCTCGCTGCCCCGGCGCTCCCAGCGGTGGCCGGCTCCCAAGCCTACCAACCGCTGGCCGCCAGCGTGCAAGCTTCCTTGCAGCGTGCGGTGAGCGACCGCGCCGCCCCCCGTCTGGTTTTTGCGTCCGCCACGGACGCGGAAGCCTGGTTAACCGAAATGTCCCGCCGGCTCGAGAAACGCATGCCGGATCCCCAGGAAAGGCAGGAGTTCCTCACCACGGTCCATTACGAAGCCACGAGGGCCGGCCTTGACCCCCAACTCGTGCTGGGCGTGGTTCAGGTGGAAAGCAACTTCCGGAAATATGCCGTTTCCCGGGCCGGCGCCCGCGGATTCATGCAGGTGATGCCGTTCTGGGTTGATGTCATCGGCGTCGGCGATCACAACCTGTTCCACCTGCGCACCAATCTTCGCTACGGCTGCGTGATTCTTCGCCATTACCTGGACCTGGAGGGCGGCAATCTGTTCCGTGCCCTCGGGCGGTATAACGGCAGCCTGGGGAGCGACGAGTACCCCAACCTCGTGCTCGCCGCCTGGCGGGGAAGCTGGTCCTACCGCGGCAGCACTATCTGAGCCGCATCCGCGCGGGGACCCGGTTTGAGCCCTCGCCGCTCTTCGATGAAGCGCTCGACCGCCTCCCGCGTCAACGGGCCCACGTGTCGCAACGCGATTTTCCCGCCGGGGTCGTAAATGAACGTCGTGGGAAGACCCACGATTTTTCCAATCTGAGCAGCGATGGCGGGACTGCCGAACACGATCGGATAACTGATGAACATCTGCTCCACAAATTGCAGAACCGTCTCCCGGCTCTGGTAATCCATAACAATTCCAATCACAGCGACGTCGCGATTTCCGCGCTCCTCGTGCAAGGCAACCAGATCCGGAATCTCGTCCAGGCACGGTGGGCACCAGGTTGCCCAGAAATTGACCAGCAACCATTTTCCCCGGTAGTCCCCAAGGCGGTGCGGCCGGCCCTCGGAATCGGTCAAGGCAAAAGCCTGCGCCACTGACGACGCCAGCCAGAGGCAGGCCGCGAGGGCCACCGCGGAAGCAACAGACACTTTCAACCGTGGCCCCGCGGGTGCTCCGCGGAAGAGCCGCGATGTTCCTCTGAGCCCCCCTTTTCCGCCGCATGGGACAGGAAGAGCGCCAGACCGATGAGCGCGATGCTGGCGCCCAGATACAGCAGGTCGAGGGGAAGCGCGACCTTGATCTTGAGCGCGTGTTCGAAAAGCTTGACGATGAGGATCATGAGAATGACCTTCGCGAGACGGTTCTTGAGGTCGTCCAGGTCCTCGATCAGAAGGATCTTGCTCGACGCCTTGCTGCTGCGAGCCGGATCGATATCGCTCACGAACAGCTCGTACATGCCCAAAGCGAAAATCAGCAGGACTGCCCCGAGGAGATAACCATCGACCACCTCAACGACGTGGGTCAGCGTGCTGTTGCGAAGTTCGGCGCGCGCCTCCTGGGTCAGCCCGGCGTCCAGATAGTGGGACACGTGTTGCAGCAGATACACCACGTCCGCCGTGGCGAGAAAGAAAACCGCGAAGGATGCCGCCATGCTGGCGATGACGGCGAACACAACGATGTAGCGGCTGCGCCAAAGGGCCCCTTCGAAAAGCTGTTCGATGAATTTCACTCCGATCTCCGCTCGAGAAACGTCACTACGCCGCCTTCTGCCTGTGCCGGTGCGATCGCGTCTTTGGGCGACCCGCTGAGAAACTGGCGAAGGGTCATGCTCAAATCGACGTCCACACGGCCATCTATCTGAGAAAGCAGGGCTTCCAGCCGCTCGTCCACGCCCCTGCGCGGCGCCGAAGCAGCCATGACGAACATCCGGTAAACATCGGATACGCGGATCTGGTCGGCGTCCCGGACCAGCGCCCAGCCGTCACCCGGAATCCGGTCCACCCAGCGCGCGGCGCGCAAACGCTCCAGGATTCCTTCCGCTTCCTCATAGGGGAGCCCGGCTAACCTGGACAGCACAGGCAGACTGGCGCCTGCGCCCGTGCTTTGGGCCTCGAAAAGCGTTCTCAGCAACGTGATCGCATGGATGAAGTGCTCTCCGGGCAGGAGCGTACGCCGGGCTTCCAGGCCGCGCCAGCTCGCGAGGGCGGCCGCAATGGCTGCCCCCGAGAGCACCACCAGCCAGGTGAGGTAAAGCCAGAGCAGGAAGATCGGGATGCTGGCGAACGCGCCGTAAATGAGCCGGTGTGCCGCGAAGTTAGCGATGTAGAAGCCGAAACCGCGCTTCATGATCTCAAAGGCAACCGCGGCAACAACCCCGCCCGTGAGCGCATGCCACCAGGGCACATGCCGGTTCGGCACCACTAGGTAAAGCAGGGTGAACGCGAGCACGCTCAACAGCAATGATCCCGCCTTCAGCAATGCCGACCCCAGGGCCGGCATCTCGCGCGTGAGTCCCATGGAAGCGCTCACCAGCCAGGAACTCATGGAAATGCTGGCGCCGATCAGCGCTGGCCCGATGGTGAGCACGGCCCAGTAAATCAGAAGCCGCTGCAACAGAGCCCGCGGTCGAGTAACCCTCCAGATGGCGTTCAACGCATTGTCGATCGTCAGCATCAGCATCATTGCCGTCACGCCGAGAAAGGCGATGCCGAAACCGGTGAGGCGGGCGGCGGCAGCCGCGAACTGCTCCATATAAACGGTGATGACCTTGCCCGCGACCTCGGGGACCATGTTGGTCAGCAGGAAGATCTTGAACTGGGTGGCCAAGGGGGAGAACGCCGGAAACGACGCTATGCTCGCCATGGCGATGGTAACCAGCGGCACCAGGGACAACAGCGTGGTGAAGGTGAGGCTCGATGCCACCCGCACCAGACGATCCTCGGCAGCGCGGTCGGCCACGAAGCGGATGAACCCCAGCACCAGACGAATCGATCTCACGGCAAGTCGGCACCTGACCCAGACGGGGCCTATATAATACCCGCGATCCTACTCGGGCAAGGCGTGCCATGCAGGAAATCCTGGTCCTTTTCTACAGCCGCCATGGCGCGGTTCGTGAACTCGCTCATCTTGTGGCAAGGGGGATCGAATCCGTCCCCGGCATGGGTTCCCGAATCCGCACCGTTCCCCAGGTGTCCCCGGTCTGCGACAGCGTTGCCCCGGACATCCCGGAGGAGGGGCCGCCCTATGCCGAATTGCGGGACCTGGAGGAATGCGTTGGCGTCGTCGTGGGCTCCCCCACGCGATTCGGAAACATGGCGGCGCCCATGAAATACTTCTGGGATGGCACGGCACCACTCTGGCTAGAGGGGGCGCTGGCCGGCAAACCCGCGGCAGTCTTCACCTCCGCATCCAGCCTGCACGGGGGCCATGAATCCACGCTGATCAGCATGATGCTGCCGCTGCTTCACCACGGCATGGTGATCGTCGGTTTGCCCTACACGGAACCGGATCTGGCGACCACCGGCGCCGGGGGAACACCCTACGGGGCTAGCCACCTCGCTGGAGCCGCGAACGACCTGCCGATTACGGAGCAGGAGAAGCGGCTTTGCATTGCGATGGGCCGACGGATTGCCGAGATAGCCCGCAAGCTTTCCCGATGACCTTCAGCCAGGAGGCTAGACGCTTCCTCCGGTCGGGGCATTGGGGAGCCATCGCCACCATCTCCGCCGCCGAGGGAGGGCATCCCTATGTCTCGGCCGTGGACTTCGTGCTAAGCCAGGATGCCCGTCCGCTCCTGCTCCTCAGCCGCCTGGCGGAGCACACCCGCAATCTTCGCGAGGACCCTCGGGTAAGCCTGCTTGCGGCGGAGTCCGGAACCGATGCGCCGGCGCGCCCAAGGGTGACATTGCTGGGGGAGGCGCGGGAGGTATCGGGGGATGGCCAACTCCGTTCCCGGTATCTCCGTTACTTCCCGGAAGCCACGCGCTACCTGGAACTGGGCGATTTTTCGTTGCTCGCCGTGGATCCGCTGAAGGCGCGCTACATAGCCGGGTTTGGGAAGATCCAATGGATTCCGGCGGACCGATGGCTTCCGCCTTCCAGCGACTTGAGCGAGCGGGAATCCGATCTCATTGAAGGGGTGGAACGGGCGCTGGTCGACCGGCTGGCGCGGCGCATGGTCCCAACCGCGGGGCAATGGCGCGCTCCACCTCGCCTGGTGGGAATTGATTGCGACGGCCTGGACCTCCGGGTCGAAGGCAGGCTGTTGCGGGCGGATTTTCCCGAACCGGTCGGCAGCGCAGCGGCGGCGGCTGAAGCGCTGGCGGCAATGGGCCGCGCGCCGTGATGGTCAGGCTGTTCCATTGGACCAGTATCGGCAGCCTTTTGGCCCTGATTTTCCTGTGCGTCGCGTGGGAGCTTTGGCTGGCTCCCTTGCGGCCCGGCGGTTCGTGGATCGCGCTCAAGGCGCTACCGTTGTTGATCCCCCTGTTCGGCATCCTCCATGGGCGGATTTACACGCACCAATGGGCGCCGGCGTTTGCCCTGCTCTACGCAGCCGAGGGACTGGTACGAGGGTGGTCCGAGACGGGCGTTTCGTCAGCGCTGGGCGTCACGGAATTCCTGCTTGCCACATCGTTCACCGTTTCCGCCGCCCTTTATGTCCGGGAGAAACGCAAGATATATGAGAATGCTCAATGAGTTGCATTACTACGCCTTTTTTGGCGTTATTTCCCTGATCCCGAGCATTTCTGCGCTGACCCGTTGAAAGTCATTCCGATCATGACCATATTATGCTATGCTGCACTGCAGCATCCTGGAAAGATAGGAGGCATAATGGGTTATCCAAAGATATTGCCGTGGCTAGCACGAAAGGCCATGGTCCCGATTCCGGTCGCCGAGAGGCTTTGGGATCGGAGCATCGACAACGGGGATCGCCGCTTTCCCCGGGGATTGCGTGGGCCTGCATACTGGCGCCACGTCATCAGGTCGTTCCGAGCCGCCCTGACTGCTCAAGGGCAACGGCCCTCCCGGGCGTGTCACACAGAACCGGATTTGGAGGCGGCGTTCAGCCTTTATATGCTGCATATCCGCTTTTTTAACCGCGCATGGTGGACTTGGGCCGGGTTCCTGCGCAGGGCCTTTTCGGCCGGCCCCAATCTGATCCGCGCCGTCGACGTTCGCGCCTGACCATCCCTCCGCAGGGCGTTCCCAGCACTAGGGGTGCGTGCTAGGCTGATTTGATGGGACTGTCCCGAAATTGGCCGTCGTCGGCCCCCCGTCTGTTGAAATGGATTATGGGCGCCATTCTGGCGACCGGCGCACTGCTGTCGCCGCTTCTCGACGCCCAGACCACAGTGGATCCTCGCTCCAAAAGCCTTTCCTGGGATTGCTGGCTCGCCACCTCCGAACCGGTGAGCATCCGCTGTATCGAGGCGCGCGAAGGGCGGCCCGCCGTTAACCCCGAGACCGATCCCCTGGAGACCATACTTCTCGATCACGTCCACACCCTGCTTCACTCCGGACGGGCGGTTGAAATCGAGGGTGTCGTGGTCAGCAATATCGAGGTGTTCCGGAACGGATCCATCTGGACCATCCGCATCTGGAGTCTGCCCCATGAGTTCTCGTGGGTTGAGGACCGGCCGGCGACTCTGGTACGCAGGGCTCTTTGCCCCGCGGGCGTGTCCTGCAACGTCCTGATCGTGCGGCCCTGAACGGACGGCTTCCGTTCGCCCCCGGTCAGCGGCGGAAGATCCAGAGCAGCACCGTGACCACCACCGAAACGATGATGCTGCTGGTCAGGGGAAAGTAGAAAGTAAATCCCCTGCGCTCGAAGCGAATGTCTCCCGGCAGGCTGCCCAGGCCCAGCTTGCTGGCCAAGGGCCACAGCAAGCCAAGCCCTATCAGGATCACCCCCAGAGTGATCAGCCACTTGGCCATGGTCCCAACCCTCGCGAATGCCGGCCGCCGTCAGACTTGAGGGTGCGCTCTCTCCAGCTTGGAGTAAAGCTTGTTCAGGGCATTGATATAGGCTTTGGCCGAGGCCACGACGATATCGGTATCGGCCCCCTGACCGTTCACGATGCGTCCACCCTTGGCCAGGCGCACAGTCACCTCGCCCTGGGCGTCGGTGCCGCTGGTGATGCTGTTCACCGAATAAAGCTGGAGGTCGGCGCCGCTCTGGGCGATGTTCTCGATGGCCTTGAAGGAAGCGTCCACGGGTCCGCTGCCCTCGGCGAAGGCCGTCCTCTCGGCGCCCGACTCCGCCATCGCCACCCGCGCCTGGGGCACCTCGCCGGTCTCCGAGCACACGCGCAGGGATAGCAGCCGGAAGTGCTCGTGCTCCTGGGCCATGATCTCGTCGCTCACCAGAGCGTGAAGATCCTCGTCGAAGATTTCGTGCTTCTTGTCGGCCAGCTCCTTGAAGCGCATGAACGCTGCGTTGAGAGTTTCCTCGGAGTCAAGCTCGATGCCGAGCTCCGTGAGGCGGGCACGGAACGCGTTTCGCCCGGAGTGCTTCCCGAGCACCATCCGGTTCGCGGTCCAGCCCACGTCCTCGGCGCGCATGATCTCGTAGGTTTCCCGGTGCTTCAGCACGCCGTCCTGATGGATGCCCGACTCGTGGGCGAAGGCGTTCGCCCCCACGATCGCCTTGTTGGGCTGAACCGGAAACCCGGTGATGCTGGACACGAGGCGGCTCACGGGAACGATATGGGTGGTGTCGATATTGGTGTCGCAGGGAAAGAAATCCCGCCGCGTGCGCACCGCCATCACGATCTCCTCCAGCGACGCGTTGCCCGCGCGCTCGCCGAGGCCGTTGATGGTGCATTCCACCTGCCGCGCGCCCGCCATGACCGCTGCCAGGGAATTTGCTACCGCCAGGCCGAGGTCGTTGTGGCAGTGGACCGAAAACACAACCTTGTCCGAGTTTGGGATGCGCTCCCGCAGGCTGCGTATCAGGGTTCCGAACTGCTCGGGCATGGTGTAACCGACAGTGTCCGGAATGTTGAGGGTGGTGGCACCCGCCTCGATCACCGCCTCCAGCACCCGGCACAGGAAGTCCACTTCCGACCGGCCCGCGTCCTCGGGCGAGAATTCAACATTATCGGTAAACTGCCGCGCCCATTTCACGGCCTTCACCGCCTGTTCCACCACCTGATCCGGCTTCATGCGCAGCTTCTTTTCCATGTGTATGGGGGAGGTGGCGATGAAGGTGTGGATGCGCGCGGCGCTCGCTCCGGCCAGTGCCTCGCCGGCGCGCCGGATGTCGTTCTCCGTCGCCCGGGCCAGCCCGCAAACCACGCTGTCCTTCACGGCGTTCGCCACCGCCTTGACGGCATCGAAGTCGCCGTTGCTGGCCGCCGGGAATCCTGCCTCGATCACGTCCACGCGCATGCGTTCCAGCTGCCGCGCGATGCGGACTTTCTCTTCCCGGGTCATGGACGCGCCCGGGCTCTGCTCCCCATCCCGCAGCGTGGTGTCAAAAATGATGAGACGATCCTTCATGGTTGTGCTCCGTCGAACAAGTAAGTCCCCGAACCGCTATTCGGTTCTGCCCAATCTTCCAATGATGTGGTGTAAGTGATCAGCGCCCGGACAGGCGCAGCAGGAGAGCCGCCAGCAGAGGGAGGCGGCAGGGTTCTTGCAGCAGAAAGCTGGAACCGGTATGCATGCGGATCAATATAGACGGTTTCCGGAAACGGCGCAACATCAGGCCGATTGCCGGCTCCGGCGGCGGGCGAAGCCCCACAGCCACATCCCGTAGCCCGAAAGCGCGTACAGCACGAACAGGCCGAACAGGACCTTGGGCGGGTCGGTGGATATGAGCACAAAGGAAAGAACCAGCAGCAGGAGAACCACGAAGGGAACGCTGCGCCTGAGATTAATGTCCTTGCCGCTGTAGAAGCGGACGTTGCTCACCATGCTCAGGCCGGCGAAGACGGTGACGACCCACGCCAGCCACCCGATGTCCGGCCCTTCGATACCGGCGTCGTGCACCACCCACACCAGCCCCGCGATCAATGCCGCCGCGGCGGGGCTTGGCAGGCCCTGGAAATAGCGCTTGTCCTGCACATCGAGAGTGGTGTTGAAACGGGCCAGGCGCAGGGCCGCGCCCGCGCAGTAGATGAACGCGGCAATCCACCCGAGTTTCCCCATTCCCTTGAGAGCCCAGACATAGATCACCAGGGCGGGCGCGGCGCCGAAGGAAACCATGTCCGACAGGCTGTCATACTCGGCGCCGAAGGCGCTTTGGGCATGGGTAAGCCGGGCAATGCGGCCATCCAGTCCATCCAGCACCATGCCGACGAAGATGGCGACGGCAGCGTGCTCGAAGCGGCCATTCATGGCCTGCACAATCGCGTAGAACCCGGCGAAAAGTGCGGCCGTGGTAAACAGATTCGGGAGCAGGTAGATGCCGCGCTTGCGGAACCTGCCCTTGGCTGAGAGTCTGTGTTGGTCGGGTTCGTAGATCATGGGGGACACCCCTGCGCCGGGCCAGGAACCGGCCGCCACTTCCAGTCCGAAGCGGGACCGGACCGCAGCACTCCCTAGGCTACACTGAAACTCCGGAAGCGGGCAATTCGGCGATCACGGTTTCCCCTGCGTAAACTTTGTCGCCTATGGCCACCCGCGAGCGGGCGGCTGGCGGAAGATAAACGTCCACGCGGGAGCCGAACCGGATAAAGCCGTACCGCTGGCCCCGAGCGAGGCGCTCCCCCGCCTTCGCGTAGCACAGTATGCGGCGCGCGATCAGCCCGGCAATCTGGACGCAGGTGATGTCCTCCCCCTCGGGCGTGCGAAGCCAGACGGCCTGGCGCTCGTTCTCCGTGGACGCCTTGGGAAGCGCAGCGTTGACATAGGCGCCGGCATGGTACCAGGCATCGCGCACCTCGCCGTCCACCGGACTGCGGTTGGCATGGACGTTGAACACGTTCATGAAGACGCTGATCTTGAGCGCATCCCGCTCCAGATAGGGATCACGGACCGTGTCGACGGTCACCACCTTGCCGTCGGCGGGCGACACCACCACATGGGGCTGCTGTGGAATGTCCCGCGCCGGGTCCCGAAAAAACTGGAGGACGAACACCAGCAGGATCCAGAACGGAAGCCCGACGGCCCAGCCGCCCGCCGCGGTGGCGGCCACCGCTGCCAAGGCGGCAATCGCCACATGGATCCAGCCCTCGCGGGCGATCAGGGGGTAGGGATAGGGATTCAACTGCGGCTGACCACGGGAGTCAGGAGGCGGGCGGCGCGTTTTCCGCCGCCCCCGACCCAACGCTAGTTCTTGGAAGTGTCAACGAGCTTGTTGCGCTTGATCCAGGGCATCATGTCGCGCAGCTTGCTTCCCACCTGCTCGATCTGATGTTCCTTCGAGATGCGCCGCATGGCCTTGAGCGTTGGCGCACCCGCCCGGTTTTCCAGGATGAACTCCTTGGCGAACTGCCCGGTCTGGATCTCCTTCAGGATCCGGCGCATCTCGGCCCGGGTCTCGTCAGTAATGATGCGGGGGCCCCGGGTGAGATCGCCGTACTCCGCGGTGTTAGAGATCGAGTAACGCATGTTGGCGATGCCGCCCTCATAGATGAGGTCCACGATGAGCTTAACCTCGTGGAGGCACTCGAAGTAGGCCATTTCCGGCGCGTATCCGGCTTCCACCAGCGTCTCGAACCCGGACTGAATCAGGGCGGTCAATCCGCCGCAGAGCACCACCTGCTCGCCGAACAGGTCCGTCTCGCACTCCTCCTTGAAAGTGGTCTCGATCACACCGGCGCGGGCACCACCAATGGCAGCGGCGTAGGAGAGAGCCACGTCACGGGCCCTCCCGCTCGCATCCTGGGCCACCGCGATAAGCGCCGGGACTCCCCCGCCCTGGGTGTAGGTGGAGCGCACCAGATGGCCGGGCCCCTTGGGCGCGATCATCACCACATCCAGGTCGGGACGCGGCTCGATCTGCCCGAAATGGATGTTGAATCCGTGGGCGAAAGCCAGGGCCGCACCCTTCTTGATATTGGGCTCGATATCCTTGCGGTAAACCTCCGCGTGAAGCTCGTCCGGAAGCAGGATCATCACCAGGTCGGCGCCCTTGACCGCTTCATCCACTTCCTTGACGCTGAGACCCGCGCCCTTGGCCTTTTTCCAGGAAGCGCCACCCTTGCGCAGGCCGACGGTGACCTTGACCCCGGACTCGCTGAGGTTGTTGGCGTGGGCATGACCCTGGGAACCGTAACCCACGATGGTGACCTTCTTTCCCTTGATCAGAGAAAGATCGGCGTCCTTGTCGTAAAAGACCTTCATGATTTCCCCTTCTTGTTGAACAAAGCGGCCCGCGGTCCGGGCAAACCGCCGCCCCGGCCGCCGCCGGATTCCGTCAAAGCCTCAGCACCCGCTCGCCGCGGCCGATGCCGGACGCCCCGGTGCGCACCGCCTCCAGGATGGCGCTCTTGTCGAGCGCCTCGAGAAACGCGTCCAGCTTCGAGCCCGTGCCGGTAAGCTCGATGGTGTAGGACTTGTCGGTCACGTCGATAATGCGCCCGCGAAAGATATCCGCCATGCGCTTCATCTCCTCGCGATCCTTCCCCGCAGCGCGAACCTTGACCAGCATCAGCTCGCGCTCAATATGCTCCCCGTCGGAAAGATCCACCACCTTGACTACGTCCACGAGCTTGTTCAGCTGCTTGGTGATCTGCTCGATGACGTCGTCCGACCCGGTGGTGACTATGGTCATGCGCGATAGCGTCGCGTCCTCGGTGGGCGCGACGGTGAGGGACTCGATGTTGTAGCCGCGCGCCGAGAACAGCCCGGACACCCGGGACAGGGCACCGGCCTCGTTTTCAAGAAGCAAGGAGACGATGTGTCGCATGGCACTACACCAATATCATTTCGGACAAGCCCTTGCCGCCGGGCACCATGGGAAAGACGTTCTCGGTCTGGTCGGTGACGAAGTCCATGAACACCAGGCGGTCCTTCATGGCGAAGGCGTCGCGCAGCGCCCCTTCCACATCGCCAGGTTGCTCGACGCGGATGCCCACATGGCCGTAGCTTTCCGCCAGCCGGACGAAATCGGGAAGGGAGTCCATGTAGGACTCGGAATAGCGGTTGCCGTGGAAGAACTCCTGCCACTGACGCACCATCCCCATGTACCGGTTGTTGAGCAGCACGATCTTGACCGGCAGATGGTACTGCTTGCAGGTGGAGAGTTCCTGGATGCACATCTGAATGCTCGACTCCCCGGTCACGCACGCCGCCGTGGCGCCAGGATTGGCGAGCAGGACCCCCATGGCGGCGGGCAGGCCGAACCCCATGGTCCCCAGGCCGCCGGAATTGATCCAGCGGCGGGGCTGGTCGAACTTGTAAAATTGGGCCGCCCACATCTGGTGCTGACCGACGTCGGAAGTGACGAAGGCGTCTCCCTTGGTCACTTCCCACAGCTTCTCGATCACTAACTGGGGCTTGATGATCGCGCTCGACCGGTCAAACTTGAGGCAGTCCCGCCCCCGCCAGAGCTCGATCTGAGTCCACCAGGTCTTGAGCGCCGTCGCATCGGGCTTTTCTCGGCTCGCCTTCAGCAGCCTGATCAGCTCGTCCAGGACCTCCCGCACGTTGCCGACAATGGGCACGTCCACCTTCACCCTCTTGGAGATGGAAGAGGGATCAATGTCGATGTGAATGATCTTGCGCTCTTCACTGTGGAAGTGCTTGGGGTTGCCTATGACGCGGTCATCAAAGCGGGCGCCCACCGCCACCAGCACATCGCAATGCTGCATGGCCATGTTCGCCTCGTAGGTGCCGTGCATTCCCAGCATTCCCACGAATTGGTGATCGGTCGCGGGGTAGCCCCCAAGCCCCATCAGCGTGTTGGTGCAGGGGAATCCCAGCAGGCGTACGAATTCGGTGAGCTGCGGCGCGGCGTCGGACAGGATGACCCCGCCTCCCGTGTAGATCATGGGGCGCTTCGCGTCGAGGATGAGCTGCAGCGCCCTCTTGATCTGGCCCGCGTGGCCTTTGACCACCGGGTTGTAGGAGCGCAACGAAACGCTCTCCGGGTAGTGGAATTCGGTCTTGGCGATGGTGACATCCTTGGGAACGTCCACCAGCACGGGTCCTGGGCGTCCCGTGGCCGCGATGTAAAACGCCTTCTTGATGGTGGACGCCAGCTCCCTGATGTCCTTGACCAGGAAATTGTGCTTCACGCAGGGGCGGGTAATGCCCACGGTGTCCACTTCCTGGAACGCGTCCTGGCCGATGGCGGGCGTCGGCACCTGGCCGGTAATGATGACCATCGGGATCGAATCCATGTAGGCGGTCGCGATGCCGGTCACCGCGTTGGTGACACCGGGCCCGGAGGTCACGAGGCACACGCCCACCTTCTGGCTCGAGCGGGAATAGCCATCCGCCGCGTGGACTGCCGCCTGTTCATGGCGGACCAGGATGTGCTTCACCTTGTCCTGCTTGAAGAGCTCATCATAGATGAACAGGACCGCCCCCCCCGGGTAGCCGAAGACGTGTTCGACCCCCTCCTCCTGAAGGCAGCGCACGACGATTTCCGCGCCCGTCAACTCCATAAATTTCGCTTTAAACAGTCAGAGTTAGGAAAACGTGAGACAGTAGCGGGTGGACCCCATTTGGTCAAGTCCCCGGCGGGCATGGAGCGTGCGCCATGCCGCGGGTTGATTGACATGACGCCAGCAGGTCCCTGCTATAGTCCGTCCAACCGGGCGCCAAGCGCCTGACTCCGGGAAACAGGCCTCTGGCCACCTATCAGGAAATCTCTAGCTTCCTCGCAAGTTGCGAACGCCGGGCGTTCAAGCAGGCGCTGTTTGCAGTGCGCGATCAGTCCCAGGCCCTGGATATCGTTCAGGACGCGATGTTCAAGCTGGTTGAAAAATACGCCGGCAAGCCGCCCGGCGAACTCCCCCTGCTTTTCCAGCGCATCCTCCAAAACACAATCCGCGACTATTATCGGCGGCAGAAATTGCGCTCAACCTGGGTAACGCTCTTCTCTTCACTGGTTCCCCATGGCGAGGGAGAGGACGGCGACCCGCTGGAAATTCTCGCCAGCCCGGATGAGTCAAGAACCGGCGGCGATCCGGCGAAGCAGGTGGAGGATGCTCAACTTATTGCTTTAATTGAGGAAACATTGGCAAAATTACCGAACCGTCAACGCCAGGCTTTCCTGCTGCGTTACTGGGAGGGTCTGGATGTGGCCGAAACAGCGGCGGCGATGGGTTGCTCGGAAGGCAGCGTCAAGACCCACTGCTTCCGTGCCACACGAACCCTCGCGGCAGCCCTGGAAGCAAAAGGAGTGGAGCTGTGAACGAGCAGCGCCTAATCGATTCCGTCAGACGATACCTGAACCTGTCCATCCACCGCGTTGACCCGGCCACGGCCGAGCGTTTGCGGGTGGCGCGTGCGGCAGCGCTCTCCCGTTATCCAGATGGCGATTCCCCCTGGCCGCTAAAAATGACCGGCCACGGTGCCATTTCCTCCGGCCACGGTACCCGAGCCTGGGGAGCCCGCCGCTGGGTTCCATTGCTGCTCGCGGTGGCGGCGGTTACCGGCGTGACCTTTTGGCATCTTGTGCAACAGGGTCCCGAGCCGGGGGAGATCGATGCATTGCTGCTCGCCGATGACCTCCCGGTAGGCGCCTATCTCGATCACCGATTTGACGCATGGCTGAAGCGCGCCCAGCAGTAACCGGCCTGCTCCTGCTCGCGCTCATTGCCTTCGCCGCGGAAGCTCGGGCGGCGCAGACGCCATGGCTGCGCCTGACGCCCGAGCAGCGCCAAATACTGACGCCGGTTGCCTCCCAATGGGACCGCTTTCCCGAGGCCCAGCAGCAAAAGCTCCTCGGAGTCGCGATGCGCTACCCGAAGATGACTCCCGACCAGCAGCAGCGCGTCCGCTCCCGCCTGGAAGAGTGGGCCAGGCTGACTCCCGAGCAACGTGATCGCGCACGGCAGAATTACCGAAACCTCAAGCAGCTCCCTCCCGAAAAGCGCAGCGAGGCAAAGGAAATTTGGAAGGAGTACCGGCAATTCGAGGCCGATGAGTCCTCCCCCCCGGATCCTTCCCGGGCCGCGCCTGCCGATTGAGCATGACACCGGGCGTCGACACCAGCCGTGCGGGGCTGCCGCGACGTTTGGCAAGCGCCGTCTACGAGGTCCTTTTGGTCATCGCGATCCTGCTGGTTGCCAGCCTTGCCTTCCTGATGGTCAGCCCGGATGCCGCCGCCTCCTCGGTGCGCCCTCTGTTCCAGCTCTACCTGCTTGGCGTACTCGGCCTGTACTTCACCTGGTTCTGGACCCATGGCGGACAGACCCTGCCCATGAAGGCCTGGGGTATCAGGCTGGTCGGGTCCGAGGGGGCTCCGGTTGCGTGGCGGACCGCCTGGCTGCGCTTCCTGCTGGCTTGGCCGGCGGCCCTGCTGTGCGGGGCGGGCTTCCTCTGGGCATTGCTCGACCGGGACCGGCAGTTCCTGCACGATCGCCTGGCCGGCACCCGGATCGTGCGAGCCGGGATTGAGTCCGTGGCCAGGCCGGTCTAGCGCCGCTCAACCCACCAGATCATCGCCACGGCGATGCCCAGAAAGAGCAGCGACGGCGCCGCCGCCGCGAATAAGGGCGGCCAGTCGTTGAGCTGGCCGGCGTGCGCAAACAGCCTGCTGACAAGATGGAAAGCCAGGCCCAGCATGATCCCCGCAAGCATCTTGACCCCCACGCCGCCGCTCCTGCGCTGCAAGGCCGCAAAAGGCAGCGCCAGGATCATCATGACCACTGCGGCCAGGGGATAGATGAATTTTCCCCACAGCGCGATCTCGTAGCGGATCGCCTTCTGCCGGTTATCCCGCAGGTGCTTGACGTAACTCCAGAGATTGAGCGCCGACATCTTCTGGGGATCCACCAGCAGCACGCTCAGGATGTCCGGGTTGAGCTCCGACCGCCAATCCGTGAAAGCCTCCTGATGGGTGGTCGCCCTGGCCCCGTCGAGGCGCGTTTCCCTGACGTCGTTCAGCCGCCAAAGGTTCGGTCCCTGGTAAATGCCCTGCCTCGCGAATTTCAGGGAGCGCAGCCGGTAATTCTCGTCGAACTGCATGATGCGGACGTCCACCAGCGTGTTGTCGGTGAGGACCTGGCGCACGTTTATGAAGCTGCTTCCGTCCTTCACCCAGAGGCCCGAGCGGAATTGCTGGACCACGAATCCGGCGAGCGCCTTGAACCGCATCTGCTGGGCAACCCGCTCGGAGAGGGGCGCGACGAATTCGCCGAAAACGAACGTCGCCACCGCGAAAAGCAGCCCGGTCCCGAGAACTGACCTGCCGATGCGCCCGAAGGACGCGCCGGAGGCCCGCATCACCGTGTACTCCGAATGCAGCGCCAGCTGGGTGAAGGTGAAGATAGTGCCTATCAGGAGCGCGAGCGGCAGCAGCTCGTATACATGCCCGGGAACGTTGAGGGCGACGAAGATCAGCGCGGCGCCCATCCGGTAATTCGCGTACCCCACGATTCCCAGTTCCCGCACCAGATCCAGCAGGGCGAACAGCACCAGCAGCGCCCCTAGCAGGAGCAGGCTGCTCACCGTGACTTCCTTCGCAAGGTACCGCGACAGGGTTCTCATCGCCAGAGCGAGATCAGCACCCGAAACAGCCGGCGACGCAAGAAAAGGAGGACCAGCAACGCCAGCATCGCCCCGTGGACAGACAGGAATCCCGTCAACGCAGGCACCTTGCCCAGAGCAATCGAGAGCCGCATCATGCTCAGGATGTTGCTGTAGGTGGCGTATACCAGGACTGCGATGATCAAGTTCACCGAGCGCCCGCCGCGAGGGTTCACGAAACTCAAGGGAATGCCCATCAGCGCCAGCACCAGCGCGCTGACCGGCAGGCCGATGCGCCACTGGAACTCGGCGAGATTGAGGGTGCTGGGGTCCCGCAGCAGTTCACCCGTGGAGAGTGAGGTGGGGGGGCGGATGCGCTCTGCCGAAGCCCGCTGCTCCAACCGCATCCGGTAACGCTCAAACTCCGTCAGCCGGAACTCCGCGGACCCGGGTTCGCCCTCGTACCGGCTCCCGTTTTCGAGGACGATGAAGCGGTCCCCGTTCGCGTCCGTTTCCTGGTATCCCTGGCGCGCCACCATGATGCCGAGCTCTTGCTGCTGGAGCGATTGAACAAAAATGTTCGCCACCCTCCGCTGATCGCCGTCTATGGCTTCGACAAAAAAGACCCGGTCAGCGTGTTTCGATTCGTGGAACACGCCCGGCGTGATCTGGGCGGCGTCGTCCCGGGCCTCGAGCTCCCGCTGGTAGTCGGAGACGCGCCCGTCGGCCCACGGAGAAAGCAGGAGCGTCAACGCCGCGATGGCGGCCGTCAGGGGAACCGCGAAATACAGCACCGGGCGCACCCACGCCGACAGGCTCAGGCCCGACGCGAACCAGACCACCATCTCCGAGTCCCGGTAGCTGCGGCTGAGCACGAGCAGCACCGCGATGAACAGGGACATGGACAGGAGGACGGGGAAGACGTTGATTGACCGGAACCCGAGAAAGGCGAATACCGCCTCACTCGCGATCACCCCCCCGGCCGCCTGCCCGAGGAGCCGGACCAGCTGGGTGACCAGAGTGATGCCGAAGAGGACAACAAACGCCCCGGCCGCGACCGAGCTGAACTCGGCGACCAGCCCGCGCTCGAAGGTCGGCGAGCGCCGGCGTTTTGACTTTTCAGAAACACTGCGGGGATAATTCGCCATCCGCTGCTCACGCTGAGCCTTGGCGGCACGAGCGAAGTGACGCATGGAATTTAGCATAAAAAGCGGCAATCCGGAAAAGCAGCGCAGCGCCTGCGTCGTTGTGGGCGTTTACGAGCCGCGCAAGCTTTCTCCAGCGGCCACCGCCCTGGATGGGGCCGCCAAGGGCTACCTGGGCGAAATTCTTCGCAGAGGCGACATGGAGGGCAAGGCGGGCTCGACCCTGCTTCTGCATGGCGTCCCCCACGTTGCCTGCGACCGCGTCCTGCTGGTCGGTCTCGGCAAGGAACGGGAGTTCCGGGAAAAGGAATACGGCGACGCCGTTCGGGCGGCCATCAGGACCCTGAACGAAACCGGGGCGATGGAGGCCGTTGTATGCCTCACCGAACTGCCGGTCAGGAAGCGCACCACCCCTTGGAAGGTCTCGCAGGCGGTTATCCTCACCATGGAGGTAGTGTACCGCTTCGACCGGCTGAAATCTAAGCAGAACGGGCTGCGCCGCCCCCTTCGCAAGCTCACATTGAGCGTACCCAGCCGGGCCGATCTTCCCGCCGGCGAAGAGGCAGTGCGCCAGGGTCTGGCCACGGCCCAGGGGGTAAGCCTGGCCCGGGACCTGGGCAACCTGCCTTCCAATGTCTGCACGCCCAGCTACCTCGCGGAGCAGGCCATGGGCATGGCCAAGACCTATGGTCTGAAGGCCGAGGTGCTGGACCAAAAGGACATGGAACGCCTCAAGATGGGCGCGTTGCTTGCGGTCAGCAGGGGCAGCCGCGAGCCTGCCCGGCTGATCACCCTGGAACACCAGGGTGCAGACCGCAAGACTCCCTCCATCGTGCTGGTTGGAAAAGGAATTACGTTCGACACCGGCGGCATCTCGCTCAAGCCCGCGGCTGAGATGGACGAGATGAAGTTCGACATGTGCGGAGCCGCGAGCGTGCTGGGCACCCTCAAGGCCGTGGCCCAGCTCCAGCTTCCTTTGAATGTGGTAGGGGTGGTTCCCACCTGCGAGAATATGCCCGGTGGCAACGCCACCAAACCGGGGGATGTGGTGACCAGCATGTCGGGCCAGACCATCGAGGTGCTCAACACGGACGCCGAAGGCCGGTTGATCCTGTGCGATGCTCTGACCTACGCGGAGCGCTTCAATCCCGACGTCGTGGTCGATGTCGCCACGCTCACCGGGGCCTGCGTCATCGCCTTGGGCCATGTGGCGTCCGGTCTTTTCGCCAACGACGATGGACTTGCCCGCGAGCTTCTCGCCGCCGGGGACTATGCCCTGGACCGCGCCTGGCAGATGCCTCTCTGGGAGGATTACCAGGAGCAGCTGAAGAGCAATTTCGCGGACATGGCGAACATAGGCGGACGGCCCGCGGGCAGCGTCACCGCGGCGTGTTTTCTCTCCCGCTTCACCCGCAAGTACCGGTGGGCCCACATTGACATCGCCGGCGTCGCCTGGAAATCGGGAAAGGAGAAGGGCGCGACCGGGCGCCCCGTGGCGATGCTGACGCGCTTCCTGATCCAGCGCTCGGCCGCCAAGCGTCCCGCCTGAGGCGCTGGCTCCCGCGGCGTTGTGGCATGGGGCTCACTCCTGAGGCATCGAGGCTTTCTGCTTGACCCAGATCGATTTCTACACCCACGCCGAGGACAAGCTGCAGATAGCCTGCCGCCTCGCCGCGAAGGCCGTCCGGCAGGGCTCGCGGGTCATGGTTTACACGCCCGACGCGAACACAACGGAGCGCCTGGACCGGCTGCTCTGGACCGCGCCGGCCACCGGTTTCCTGCCCCATTGCCGAAGCGGGGACGAGATCGCGCGCCAAACGCCGGTGATCATCGATCACCTGAGCGAGCCGATTATTCACGACGAGATATTGCTGAACCTTCACCCGGAGTGGCCGCCCTTCTTCAGCCGTTTCCGGCGACTGGTCGAGATCGTTGGCCAGGACGAACGCGACCGCGAATCCGGACGGAACCGCTATCGATTCTACCGGGACCGGGGGTATGAAATTCGTCATCACGACCTGAGCGGCGAACGGGCAAATGCCGGGTAGCCGCGATTCCCGCGAGGAGAGAGATCGGGAGGCACTCCCAGAGAAGAATTCCGGGCTGCTGGACCAGGCGGACGCCCTCATGGCAAAGCATCGCGGCGCGCGGCCTCCGTCACGGGAGGCCGTCCCAGCGGCGCCGGAGTCCATCAGGGAAGGAGAGGCCGAGGATGACATCCCCGTGCTGACCGATGTGATCACGGAGGAGCAGGCAAGGCCTGCCGCCCCCGCCGAAACCCGGCCTGCGGCGCCATTGCCAGCATCCGTGGAGACAAGCGAAGGGCATTCGAACCTGCCACCGGACGCCGCAGGGGAAATTTTTCAGGAAGCGCTCCGGAACCTGGAATCCCGCATAGACGAAACCATAGAAAAGGAGCTTTCACCCCACTTGGTGGGCATCCTCGCCAATACCCTCGCATCACTCCTGACCGAGGTGAAGAGCGATCTCGCCAACGTGGCGCGGGAATCCCTGGCCCAGGCGGTGCGTGACCGGCTACGGGATTCCGAAACCGGGACAGCGGCGGAAGAGCCATCCGATATAATTCCGTCGTTTTCCCCGCCATCTTCTGCCATGGAACCCCTTGCCAAGAGCTTCGAGCCCGCGGCCGTGGAAAGCCGCTGGTATCCCGAATGGGAAGCGGCAGGCTATTTCGCGGCCTCCATGAACGAGGGGCGGCCAGCCTACTGCATCATGCTGCCGCCGCCCAACGTGACCGGCACTCTGCACATGGGCCACGCGTTCCAGGATACGCTGATGGACGCGCTCATCCGGTACCAGCGGATGAAGGGGAAGAACGTGCTCTGGCAGCCGGGGACCGATCACGCGGGTATCGCAACCCAGATCGTGGTGGAGCGGCAGCTGGATCAGGAAGGCGGCAACCGCCGGGACCTGGGCCGGGAAAAGTTTCTGGAGCGGGTGTGGCGCTGGAAGGAGGAGTCCGGATCCGTCATCACCCGGCAAATGCGCCGCCTTGGCGCCTCCTGCGACTGGTCCCGCGAGCGTTTCACCATGGACAGCGGGCTGTCCGGCGCGGTGGCGGAGGTCTTCGTCCGTCTCTACGAAGAGGGCCTGATTTACCGCGGCAAGCGCCTGGTCAACTGGGACCCGGTGCTGCAGACCGCGGTCTCCGACCTGGAAGTAATCAACCAGGAAGAAGACGGAAACCTCTGGGTCATCCGATACCCCCTGGAGGAATCGGTCGCCTGGTCCTTTGGGGACGGCTTTCTCGAGGTCGCGACCACCCGGCCGGAAACGCTGCTGGGAGACGTCGCCGTGGCCGTGCATCCCGAGGATTCCCGCTACCGCCACCTGATCGGCGCCCATGTGCGGCTGCCAGTGGCCGAGCGTACCATCCCCATCATCGCCGATGATTACGTGGATCCTGCCTTCGGCACCGGCGTCGTCAAGATCACCCCCGCCCATGACTTCAACGACTACCAGGTGGGCCTGCGGCACAACCTCCCGCCCATCAACATCTTCACCCTGGACGCGCGCCTCAATGACGTGGTCCCGGTCGAGTACCAGGGACTCGACCGTTTCGAGGCACGCCGCAAGCTGGTGGACGAGCTGATCGCCCGCAACCTGCTGTCGGAGGTCAAGCCCCACAAGCTCATGGTCCCCCGGGGCGACCGCACGCACACCGTGATCGAGCCACTGCTGACCGATCAGTGGTTCGTCGCCATGGAGGAACTGGCCCGTCGCGGGCTGGAGGCCGTGGACTCCGGCGACGTGACGTTCGTTCCCGAAAACTGGAGCCAGGTCTACCGGCAATGGCTGACCAACATCCAGGACTGGTGCATTTCGCGCCAGTTGTGGTGGGGACACCGCATTCCCGCATGGTACGACGAGGACGGCAATTTCTACGTCGCGCGCTCACTGGAAGAGGCCCAGCAGAGGGCCGGTGCCGGCAAGGCCCTTATCCAGGATGAGGACGTGCTTGACACCTGGTTCTCATCGGCTCTCTGGCCGTTCTCCACCCTGGGATGGCCCGAGGACACCCAGGAGCTCAGAACCTTCCTGCCGACATCCGTCCTGGTCACGGGGTTCGACATCATCTTCTTCTGGGTCGCGCGCATGGTGATGATGTCGCTCCACTTCACCGGCAAGGTGCCTTTCCGGGAAGTGTATGTGCACGGCCTGATCCGGGATGCGGAAGGCCAGAAGATGAGCAAATCCAAGGGCAATGTCCTTGACCCCCTGGACATCATCGACGGGGTGACCCTGGAAGCCCTGATCGCGAAGCGCACGTCGAATCTCATGAATCCGAAGCAGGCGGACAGCATCACCGCCCTCACCCGCAAGCACTTCCCCCATGGAATTCCCGCTTACGGCACCGACGCCCTGCGCTTCACGTTCGCCAGCCTCGCATCCCATGGCCGGGACATCAAGTTCGACCTCAACCGCTGCGAGGGCTACCGCAACTTCTGCAACAAGCTCTGGAACGCCACCCGCTTCGTGCTGATGAATTGCGAGGGCCGGGACGCCGGGCTCGAAGAGGCTTCCGCTCTCGCATTTTCTGACGCGGATGGCTGGATCATCGGCCGCCTGCAACGGGCCGAGGCGGAAGTCGTGGAGGCGTTTTCCGGCTACAGATTCGACATGGCGGCGCGCGCCATATACGAGTTTGTGTGGGATGAGTACTGCGACTGGTACCTGGAATTGGCCAAGGTTCAGCTCGCCCAGGGCGGCGACAACGAGCAGCGGGCAACCCGGCGCACCCTTTTACGGGTGCTCGAAACCACCCTCCGCCTTGCCCACCCCATCATTCCCTTCATCACCGAGGAATTGTGGCAGCGGGTTGCGCCCCTGACCGGGAAAACCGGCCCCACCATCATGCTGCAGCCGTATCCGGAACCGGACCTTTCCCTGGTGGACGCCGGTTCCGAGACCAGGATCGCGACCCTCAAGGAACTGGTGAACGCCTGCCGGACATTGCGCGCCGACATGGGCGTCGCGGCCGGGCAGAAGGTGCCGCTCATCGCCCTCGGCGACTCCGCAAGCCTTGAAGCGTTTGCCCCCTATATCGCCGCCCTTGCCAGGGTCTCCGAAGTGCGGGTCGTCACCGGCGAACTTCCCCACGCGGACGCGCCGGTAGCTCTCGCCGGAGAGTTCAAGCTGATGCTGGAAATCAAGGTGGATGTCGGGGAGGAGCGGGCCAGGCTGGGCAAGGAAATCTCCGGAGTGGAGGGCGAGATTGCCAAGGCGGAAGGAAAACTCTCTAACCCCAACTTTGTCGAGCGTGCGCCGGCCCATGTGGTCCAGCAGGAGCGAGACCGGCTGGAGGGCTTCCAGTCCCGGCTTGCAACCCTGCGTGGCCAGTTGGATAAATTGCCGGCCGCGTGACCATCGTCTGCGCCCCGGGGCACGCTGGCGGCCGGAAGGAAGCGTGAGGACCTGCTAAGGGGTTCCTACCCCAGTTGAGGCAATGGCATTGAGAAGCCCGGAGGGCAGCCCCGCGAGCGACGCGGGCGCCGAATCGCCGTGCGCGGCGAACCCCACCGCTCCCCGCTCCAGCCAAAGGTTGCCGCGATCGGTCGTTATGCTTCCGGCGCCGGTGAGGACGCGGGAGTAGGTCCCGGCATCCGCTTCCTGCCCACGCGTGCGACCCGCCTCGATAACGAAGGCATCGCCATCCGCGTCCACCAGGCGAATCGACGCGGAGGACGTTTTCACCACCAGCGCCCCCGGGGTTCCGCCCACGAGGATGCCCCTGTTGATGACCCTGATGGCACCGCGATCGAGATGCACGACGGCCGCGATTCCGTCCCGGGGAATACTGGTGAACGACTCCAATCGCACAGCGGAACCGGAACGCAGCGCCAAAAGGCTGCCATCACCGAGTTTCACCTGGCCCAACGCGCCGTCTTCAATCACCAGCCGGTCGCCCACATGAACCTGATCGCCACGCACCATGGCTTTCTCGTGGCCCGATGCATGAACGATCTTCGCGGCCCCACTCACGAACAGCACCCGCCCCGCCAATTGCTCCGCTGCAGCTTGGGCGGAATGCAGGCACAGCAGGGCAATCCACAATCCCTTAATGATGCGCCTGATCGAAATCTCGAGAAGCAAAGGATGACCCCCTAGATCTTTTTATTCTGTCCGGGAGGAACCGGAACCGGGCTCGGAGGCGCGGTGACGGCCGCGTTGGGGGCTGGGCCGGTGCCCGGTGCCGGCAGCGTCTGCGGCACTCCAGCTGGAGGCAGTGGACTTCCACCGCTTGCCGCAGGACTGGCCGCGGCAGGCGGGGCAATCGCCGCCGGCGGAACCGGAGGGACTGGATTTTGCGCTGCCGCTTGCGGCGGCGGAACCGCGCCCACAGCGGCAGGGACTGCAACGGGAGAGGGGGGCGCAGGCACCGGTACCGGGTGAGTTACCGCAACAGGAGCAGAAATGGCCGCAGCCGGCTGGACCGGCAACGCGGGGCTTTGCGCTACCGCTTGCGGCGGCGGTGCCGCGGGAGCAGCCACTGCAGGAAGGGCAACCGCGGCCGCTTGCTGAGCCGCGGAGTTCTGCGCCGGGACCGGCGACTGCGGCCCAGCGGGAACAGTCGGCACGGCCTGACCGGACGCCTGGGCCAGCCCATTGCCGTTTCCGTTGCCCGGGAGCGCGGAGTTTGCCTGACCCGGGGGCGTGCCACCCTGACCCGGTGCCTGGGCAAGCCCGTTCCCAATCCCTGGCGAAGATAGATTAGCCTGACCGGGCGGTGTCGCGATTTGGCCGGGTGCCTGGGCCAAACCGTTGCCTCCCCCGGAAGGCGCAGCATTGGATTGTGCGGGTGGTATCGCACCCTGACCGGGCGCCTGAGCAAGGCCGTTGCCGTTGCCGGGGTTTGCCGCGCTGGATTGACCTGGTGGCGTTACTGCCTGACCGGGCGCCTGGGCCAGCCCGTTGCCGTTCCCGTTACTTTGAGGCGCGGAGCTCGCCTGACCCGGAGGCGTGCCACCCTGACCCGGCGCCTGAGCAATGCCGTTTCCGTTGCCTTGGGGCGTCGAGTCCACCTGTCCCGGAAGCGTATCGCCTTGGCCCGGTGCCTGGGCCAGCCCGTTGCCATTGCCGTTGCCGTGTCCATTGCCCTGGGGCGTCGAGTCCGCCTGTCCCGGCGGTGTGCCGCCCTGACCGGGGGCCTGAGCGAGACCATTGCCATCGCCTTGCGGTGTCTCGCCGGACTGGCCCGGGGAGGTCCCGGTTTGACCGGGCGCCTGGGCCACCCCGTTTCCTTGGCCCGGAGACTCGGCCTGGGTGCTGCCGCCACCACTCCCCTGCGCAGATTCTGCGGCAACGACGGGGAGGCGGAAGAGATCCGTGGCTGGAGTCAAGGTGCTGGTCGTGGCAGTAAGCGCCAAAAGGGGCTCACTACTATTTGGCGCGCCCTCCTCCGTGCCCGCTTCCGCCGAACTCGATTTCCTAAGGAACTCGCTGGGAACTGGCGGTGGCTCTCTGAGGAACTCGGGCACCATGGGGAGCAGGCGAGGTGCCAAGTCGGCCCGGCCCACGTAGCCCACCTGCGTGGGCGTCAATTCCAGTTCCCCTTTTGCGGTTCGGAGATAGGAGCGGCCGGAATTCAGCTTGTCGTAGGTTCCCGGCTCCCCGAGGCGCGCCAGTTCCGACCCCTTTGGAATATGGAACGGTTCGTGATCCGTGCCCCGAACGCCGATCGTCGCATTCTCGGTCTCGATCCGATAGCCGCCGGGATTAAGCTTTCCAATGAGGCCGGTGATGGATCGAAACCCGCCCTTGAGCAACTCAACCCAGAAACTGGATCGCGCGGGCTGCTTCTCTTCAAGGCGGTACTCCTTGAACACCATCTCCGTGTTCGGGCGAATCGCGACAAATCCGCCGTCAGAGAGCCTGATCTGCGCCGCGCCCCCAGCGCCCGTCACGATTCGGTCGCCTTCCGCCACAACGCCACCCTTCGCGGCGCGCCGCTCGCTGCCGGCGGAATTCACCACCCGCACCGGTTCCATCACGGTTTCGAAGCGTCCGACGTCCGACGCCAGGATCCGGCTGGAGTAAAGCGATATCGCCAGGAACAGGGCCAGCAGGGATGCGCGCACCCACGTCAAATCGGGTGCGGGATGCAATTTGCCCCTTGGGATAATGGACTTCAAGCGCAGTCCCAACCTTTCTTCGTCCGGATTCGGGTCCGAAGAGTGCGAGCCCCCAAGCTCGTGCCACCCCCGTGATCGCCTTCAAACCGCGCCTTGGCCGGGCGCGTCCACGGCTATCGACCGAGTCCGTGCTCTTCTAAATTCGTTATGTTTTTCTTTAGAAAATATCTTGGGAGGCTGCTGCCGCCTCGTCCCAATTTCCTAAAGACCCTCTCCGCCTAACTTACAACCAAATGAAAACACAGAACCTTCGGAATGAAACAGGAAATATGTCACATCAAGGACAAAATCTTACAGAACGGCAGACTTGGCGGAAAGCGTCTCGTAACATTTTGTTTTGTATATGAGTTGGGAGTCACAGCTCAGTTCCGCCGAAACCGGATCCCTTGGATCACCCAGGCTCAACAACGCAACGCCTTGTTTTATTTAATTTCCGGAAGAACCGGGGAATCTCAATAAAAGTCCCGCCGGATGCTCAAAGAAATTTCCGTACGATCAAACTCCGCCGTCGCCAGATTGCTGTCATTGCGTAGCCAGGAAAGTTGCGGCTGCAACGACCACCGATCCGCGAACGTCCAGTAGAGGCCGACCGTGGCATCGTAAAGCCAGTCCTTGCGGGTAACCCCGAAGGTCGCATTAAAGACTTCGTAGTCCCCCTTCTGGGCGCCTGCGGTGGCGAACAGACCGAGGTTCGGCTGAAGGGTTGCCTGCACGCTGGCTCGCGGACCCCAAAAATCCTTGTCGCCGTCGGGACGGCCATTGGTCGCCTGTTCCTTGCCGGCGACAAGGAACAGACTCACTGCCGCGGTACTCGTAATCGCGCGGCTCCATCCCAGGGTCAGGGAACCCAGATCAATGTCGTTCGGCGCGAAGCGGTCCTTGTATCGGTACCGCATCAGGAATGCCCGGGCGCTCACCTGGCTGTTGGTGCCGAAGGCATAGCGCCAGTCGCCGGCAACGCCCACGTTGTCACGAATCGGCCGGTCATCGAGCCAATACCGGCCAAGAAAAGCCGTTCCCGTGACCTGGTAAACGCCCCCCGCGTAACTGGCTCCAAAGCGGCCGTCCAGAATTCCGAAATCCGAATCGGAGAAACTCGTGTAGTACCGCCCGAAATAGTCGGCGGCCGCGAAAACGTTGACCTTTTCGCTCGCCTGGTGGCTCGCTTCGCCCCCGGCCTGCAGTCCCCAGAAATTGGCCGAGCGCTCGGTGACTCCGACGCCGGGACTGATAATCTGGCCGCTGCCGTCGATGATGATGCCGCTCCCCCCGGTGCTGTTGATGTTGGAATCCCGGCCATAGCCGGCCAGTAGGTATCCGCGCAGCGCGGTGCGGGACGGCTCCTTGAGGCGATCGATGGCGGCAACATACTGCTGGACGGCGGAGCGCAAATCCGGGGGAAGATTCTCGAGCCGCAGCACCAGTTCAAACTCCAGCCTGGCCCGTGCCAGGTCACCGAGCTCGTAATAGGCGCGGGCCATGTCGGCGCGCACACCCGCGTAATCCGGGGCAACGGCAAGAATCCGCTCGTAGATGAAGGTTGCCTTGCTCGGGCGCCCCGTGCGCAGGGCCGCCGTCGCCAGCAGGTAGTCGTAGAGCGGGTCCCCGGCCTTGTCGATCTCGTGGGGCTCCAGAAGCGCATAGGCCTCGGCAGCCTTTCCCTCCGCAAGCAACTGGCGGGCCCTGACGAGATCGGGCTCCGCACCGAGGACAAATTCTGAGCCGCCCAAGAGCAGGCAAACTGCAAGGAAAACGGCCCGAACCGCTCCGCCCTTACGCCAAATGAAACCCAATGCGCCCTCCCGATTCCGCCTGAGGCGGACAGTTTCGCGTTGTTCTCTTAGCCTTGACGCCCTTCGCGATGCTAATGAAGGATCCCCGCCGTGGCAATGCTCCGGACATCGGTTTCGTTGAAGAGGTGCGGGACGCTCCGCGCCCGCGGGAAACCCTGCCTGTAGCACAGAGTCATTTCAGGGTGGCGCCGGGGGACGATTCTGGGCCCGCGTATCGGGCGGGCGCTACTTTGAGGACTCCGCGGGAGGCAGTGTCGCCTCCGGGGCAAGAATCCGCGAGGGGCCGAGTCTGTCGATGCGATCGGCCAGAGTGGCGGGATTCTCGGTAAAGATGGACTTGATGGAATAGAGGTATGCTTCGGGCGAGAGATAGGGCGACGGATTTAATCGGGTCTCGGAGGTCAACGCCGGGTCCACGTAGAGATCCGCCTCGAAGGCGGCCACAGAGACGAAGGCTCGCTCGCCGGATTCGAAAACCAGCTGGTATATCAGCTGATCACTCCCGGTCCGACTCACGCCCGCGACGACAAATGAGCGCGTCGCCTCCAGCCGGAATCGCTCCCGCATCCCGGGATCGCGAAAGATGTCGATGCTGAAGGGCCGTCCCTTGGGTTGGATCCAGAAGACCTGACCAACCCGGGACTCGGGTGCCTCGGCGCGGGCACCCGGCATGACGCGAAGTTCAGCTTGCCCGGGAGACTGCCAGCCCTGGGCGGTGCAAGTCGCGGCCACGGCTGCCAACAAAAGACCAGCGATGCATCGGCACATCCGGCGCCCCCTTGTCCGCGCCAAACGCGCGAAAAAACGCGATTGGCTGCCTACCGCCCGCGAACGCCCCCCTGGCAGCCCGTCATTCGGGCGGCCGGCTCACGGCGAATACCACATCGGACCGGGCGGTTCCCCGAAGATTCCGTTGTCTATTTTCCGGGGCACTTGGTGGCATCGCCCGGCACTTTTCCGACGAGCAGAAGGAAGTTCTCGAACGGCCCCATGTTGCCCATGGCCTCGCCCATGGGCCCGTCGAAGTGGAGGCGCTGAAAAAACATGGCGCGCATGGGCCCGTACTCTCCGCGCCCCATTTCCTGCCAGCGGGTGGTTTCAGCCCACATGGCATAGTCGGCGGAAGTGTCCAATGTCGATTGCGCCGCCCCGCCATGGGTGCAGATGACCTTGCCGTCCTTCCCGGAAACCTTGAGTTCGATCTTGGGGCTGTCGGGGCAATCCTGACGGTAAACCTGCATCACTTTAAAGCCCCGCCCCTTGTCGTTTTTCATCCAGCCCGATTCCATGAGTTTCTGGGTCAGCACCGGGTCATTGTTCCAGGCATCGCACATGCCCTTGGCCCACTCCGCGGACATCATCACCGGCGCCGCCTGGGCGGCCGATGCGCCGAGGAAAATACATGCGCCTGCCAGCCAATTTCGACCTTTCATCAACTCCTCCTGATTTCCTAATATTGTTTGGAACAAAAAGGGCCGAAGGCTTTAGCCCCGGCCCTTCCGATCTTCAGACAGACTTCGCGGTACTTACCACTTCTTGGAGTAGGCGATGCCCAGCGAGTCCTGATGCATCTTGATCGTTTCCAGCCCTCCCACCGGGAAATACAACGGATTTGGCGTGCCGGAAACCTCATTCTCGAACCCGTGCATGTACGCGGCCGTGATTTCGGAATTGGCGTCCAGGCTGTAGGTGAATCCCACCGTGATGTGCTCCTCGATCACGCCCGGCGCCAGGATGTTGAAGGTCACATCCGTGGATGGAATGGGGTTGTCTCCAGTGGAGTAGCCGCCGCGCAGGCGCCACTTCGGGTTGAGCTGATATTCGACGGCAAATTTGAAGACGTCGACATCGTCCCAGGCAAAGCCGATGCCCTGGCTGCCACCGAGGCACCCCGTTGCCAGCGGCAGAGGGGTTCCCCCAAAAAGCTGGCCGCCGCACAGCGGGCTCACGCTGGAATTGGCGATCGAATCCACGTCCCCGTACCAGATGTGCTGATAGTCGAAGCCCAAGGTGAGCTCGGGGGTCACGTCGAACTTGATGCCCACGTTAAGGTTGGCCGGAATGTCGAAATCGCCCTGCTCCGCGAACAGTCCCTTGTACTTGTCAAACTCGTCCATGTAGATCTTGGTCGCGTAGGAGGCGCCGACCGAGACGCGGTCGAACTTGCCCAGCCATCCCAGCCGGACACCGAATCCCCAGGAGTCATCGGTTCCGGGATTGGCAAGCACGCTGGGAGGATAGGTAGAGATCTGGGCAAACGGCTGCAGTCCATAGGACTTGAAACGCTGGTAGCCGATGAGGGGAGACAAGCCGACCGAGTGGTTCTCGTGGAATTTCCAGGCCACGGTGGGAGCGATGATGAGCTGCGAGAGGTTTACGCCGAGGGCCCCGAAACCGCACAACGGGTTCGCCGGATTTGAGCCGCCCAGCCCCACACAGCCCCCGCGAAACAGCGAAGAACCACTTTCATAGGTGGTGTTCATTCCCCCGTTGCCGTAGACCGTCACGCCCAGGGACACCGTCGGGCTGTACATCATGTTGTAGCCAAACTCGGGGATGAAGAAATCCTCGTTGTCGCTCTCTTCGTTGAAATCGAAAGCGCCCGTACCGCCCCCGCTGCCGACGCGATTCGCCTCCCGGATCGGGCGGAACCAGTCAATGCCGGCGTCCAGCCGCTGGCCGACCCACGCCATCTGGGCAGGATTGTTGGCGCCGCCGAACGTGTCATCGGTGAACGCCGTGGAAACCCCCACCCGGCCTTTGCCCTTCATGCCGTAGCCATGGGAAAAATATCCGTTGGTGGCTGATGCGATCATCGGCATCAGGCAACCCGCGGCAATCAGGGAACATGCCAACTTCTTCATTCTCATGACGTGAACCTCCCTTGTGTCATCTTGTGCTCTTGCTGCGAATTCGGCGCCCGAAAGCTCGCCACTAACCCTACCGATCGTCGGGGATAATACCGGAACCCCTTCAAATCTCAACATAAAATCTTCTTTGCGGACCATTGCCCCGCCTAATCGGCCACCCTGTTCGCCTTGCCCCCCATTTGCTGCCGCACCTCCGCAACATCCTGACCCTCCAAGGCAAATGGGAAAGACATAATGTCCGAGGGACTGGAATCGCCGTAGGGGCGATTGCAGGCCGAAACCTGCTCGTCGTGGGTGCCCGGGCAACCGGAGGTGCGAAACGGCTTGCCGGATGCGATGGCCCCATCGAGGCGCTCCGGGGAAACCCCGAAATCGACCACCCGCCCTGCCTCATCGAAGGACATGTCCCGGACATCGCCTCCCGCGTAGTCTATGAGAAACCGTCCAAGCTGAACCCTGCGCCACTGTCCGTGCTCGCACGCGGGCCAGTCCTCCATCAGCGATCCGCGCTCGGGGAAGAACGCGAACATGTGGTTATGCCCTCCCATGTCCTTCACCCGCTGCACCACCTCCAGCATTTCCCGCTCGGTTTCGCCCATGCCGCAAATGAGGTGCACGCCGAACTTCTCGGGCCCGTAAACCTCCGCCGACCACTCCACGGACTGCCAGTATTTTTCCCAGGAATGGGGGCTGGCCACCTGCTTGCCCCGGGTGCGCTCGAAGATCTCCGGCGTGGCCGCATCCAGGGCCACGGTAAAAATGTCCGCGCCTATGGCCTTCAGTTCCACCAGGTCCCGCTTCGTCATGGTCGTGGGATTGGAAAGTATCGAAACCGGGACGCCCGGCACCTCCCTCACCCATTGCTCCAGCAGTACCCGGGTCGCCAGGTCGGAGTCGGGATGGGTGATCATGGAAATGCACATGCGCTCGAAGCGGCCTCGGTCCCCCCCGGCCCGCACCCGCTCGATGATCTCGGCGTAGCGGACCGTCGGCCAGTCCACGCGAATGAAATTGCGATCCGCATAGTCCCGCGCCTCCTCCCGGTGCCGCGCGAGTCCGCAGTAGGCGCAGTTGGCGCGGCAGCCCTCGGGATAAGTCACCAGCAGGTTCAGGCAATGGGTGCAATCCGTCCGGTGCATCTTGCCGGGGATGAGCCCCAGCGTAATGGCCGCCGCCGTGCTCAGCTGCACGAATTCAGGGGAGCGCATCTCCGGCGTCCGGGCATGGTAGTCGGGACGGTAGAGGCGAACCGGCTGGCCCGTATCAATCATCGAACTCATTTGGTGTCTCCATGAGTGGCAGCGGCGGCAGACGTTGGCATCAGCGCCGCGACAGAATATCCTTTCCGGCGCTCAGGAACTGCTCCGCCCGGCGCTCGTCGATGGCGAGCCTGATGAATTTGTAGCACGCCTCCAGCGCCGCCCCCAGCGCAGCTGCGGAATCGTCGCAATCCTCCAGCTTCCGCACCACTTTTCCGGCCTGATCCCGCAGCAGGCCGTGGGCCAGATCGATCAGCTCGCGCTTGGCTGATGCAGCCGCGGGGTGCCAGCCGCCCGGCGCCGCCATCGGCGGGTTCGCGGGCGAGGCCGGTCGCGTCGATCCACGCTCCCCCTCGATGAATCCCATGTCCAGCAGCATCTGAAGGGAGTCCCGCAGATTCGGCAGGCCGGCGCCGCGATCCAGCAGCTGCGCCAGAGTGGAGCGACCGTCCACCAGTATCAGCGCGAACCGCAATGGCTGCGGCAGCCCGTGCTTGCGGGTCGCGATCTCTTCTTTTCCCTTCTCGGTTTTGGCGTAAACGGCGTCCGGATTCATTCGTCATGCAGAAAGTTCTTCAATGATCCGGTAGATCAGCCGCACCGTGACCACAACATAGATCGCGCCAAACAGGAAGATCAGGGACACCAGGAGGTTGATCACTTCCGCCGGCAGGAGAGAGAAGAACGGCGTCACAAGATAGCCGGCGGTGAACAAGGCCACGAGCGCGGTGAGCGTGCCCCAGGTCTTGCCCACCACGCCGCCCGGCACATTCTTTTTCAGCGACAGGACAAGATACAGGCAATAAACCATCACCACGATGGCGGCAATACTGATAAAAAAACTGACGTCGAATTTCATAGGCGCACGCTCCCAAGTCGGCGTAATTCCTCGGCAGTTTCGGTCCGGGCGCGAGCAGGGGTCTCCGCTCATCCGCCTTCGCCCGGAGCACCGCTCCCGCTCCGGCCAGGAGCCATCCGGGAAAGGTATCTTCCTCGAATCGGCGTATTTCGCCTTGACCCCGGTCAAACCGGCCCCTCAGAAGGCAAAATACTCCTCGAAGCCGATCCAGCCCCGGCGATGGGGCTCGTCCAGGGCGGCGGCCGGCGTTCGCCACATCCAATTGAGGGATTCCCGGGTCCGGAGGGCGCGCTCGATCGTGGGCCCAAACAGCTCGCGGACCGATTCCTCGTAATCCATCAGCGCCCCCGGTGCCCCGGCTGTGAGCCGCGCTGCGGCCCGCCCGGCCTCCTCCCCCGAGAGCACTGCCGCGCTGATGCCTGCGCCGGTGATGGGATGGGTGAAGCCGGCGGCGTCGCCCACAAACACGACATCTCCCTTGACCAAGGCGTCGCGCATCCCGCCCAGGGGAATCGCCCCCCCTGTCCGGCGCAGGATCTCCGGGCCCACAATGCCTGCGGCCGCCAACTGCCGATGCAGGCCGTCCAGGGGCGCCTTCAGGTTGCGGCCAAATGCTTCGTCGATGCCGAGCCCCAGATTCGCGCTGGATCCCCGCGGAAAAAGCCAGGCGTAGCCGCCGGGGTAGGAGGGCGACAGCCAGACCATGGTGTAAGCCAGACCCTGCGGCAGCGGCACGGTATATTGGCGCGAGTGGGCGACCCGCTGCGGTGCAAGTCCCAGAAGACGAGCCAATTTCGACATGGGACCATCTGCCGCCACCAGCACCCGGTACCTCACTTCCCAGTGCCCCCTGCCGTTCCCAATCCGGGCAACGCGCCGCCCGAAGTCCACTTCCTGTAGCCCGCATCGAAGGTGGATCTCGGCGCCGGCATCCGCCGCCCTCGCGGCCAGAGCCCGGTCGAACGCCGCGCGGTCGATCATCAGGCCGGAGAAGGGGGAGTCCTTGACGGCGCCCGATGGCAGAAAGCTCTTCATGCCGGAGATGCGCTGGAGCAAGACGCCCTCGCCTCCGGCGTAACGACCCAGCGGCATGGGAACAAACTCCGCGCATTGCACCGGCTCGCCCACCCGCCGCTTCTTGTCAATGGCGATCACGCGGGCGCCCTCCTCCGCGGCCGTGGCGGCTGCCGCTCCGCCCCCTGGGCCCAGCCCCACCACCAGCACGTCGCAGCTGGCACTGCTCATGGCTGGGCTCCCGATCCCGCAGCCAGCGCCTCCCGCACCACGGTCACGAAGTCCCCCGGCGTCAGGGTCATCAGGTCCACGCCGCGGCCGGAGAAGTATCCCAGGATCCGCGCATCCACCTCGGAGACGGGGCAGTCCTTGAGGACCGCCTCCAGGTCTGCCACGGCGCGCCGGGGGCTCACGAACATGTCCCCCGTAAACCAGACCTGGCGCAGCCGCTTCGCGCCCTTGTCAAAGGCCAGGCTCGCCCGCAGGAGCCCGCCCGGGAATTTCCGTGCGGCCTCCAGGATGGGGGCATCGGCCGCGGGCCGGGACACCAGGTTCACCCATTCCGGCGTGTCCATCTCCTCGAGGGCAATGCGGTAGCGCTCCTCCTCCGGCGCCACCATGCCCCCCTCCAGGAAGCTCACGCCGAACTCCGAGGAAAAAGCCGCACCGATGTGAGCCTGGACCGCTCCCGGCGCCGGCACCCGTCCCAGAAGGTCCTGCAGGCTGGTCACCCGTTCCCGGGCGGATGCGATGGCCTTGTCGGACAGTTTCTCGGCCGGGATGCGCAACACCCGCAGCATGCGCTCCACGTCGAATTCGATGAGCAAGGTGCCCTGGTACATGAGAGCGTCGCCGTCGAAGGCGCCGCCGGTGCCGGAGATCTTGCGCCCGTCCACCTCGATGTCGTTGCGCGGCCGGTACCGGGCGTCCACGCCAAGGGCGCTGATGCCGCGGGCCGCCGCCTCGCAGATGCGCCTCGAGATGGCTGCCATGTCCGCGGTCCCCAGATCCGCCTTGGTCAAATAGAGTTCCCAGCCGATCTGCCCTTCGTCGAAATAAATGGCGCCCCCGCCGGTGATGCGACGCTGGATCGAGATGCCCTTGGCCCGGCAATAATCCAGGTTGAGTTCCTGCTCGGCGCTCTGGTGATAGCCGAGCAGCGCGCTGGGGGTGAAGCGCAGGAAACGCAGGGTGCTGGGCGCCTCGCCGGCCTGGCGCGCCTCGAGGAGGGCCCGGTTGAGGGCGAGATTCTGGGCCGGAGGCCGCAAACCGGTGTCCAGCAGGCGCCAGACGCCCGGACTTGCCTCAGCCACCTGGAGCGTCCGCCGACACCACCCGGATGGAAGCAAGGGCGCCCTGCCCCGCGGCCCGGAGCCGCCGGGCGCGCTCCTCGGCAATGATCCGGTCCACGTCAATCCGCAACGCCCCGGCATCCTCCTCCAACGCCGCCACCTGCTCGCCCACGGCCAGGGAGCAGCAGGCGGGCGTCACCCGCACGCCGCGCCCCAGACGCACCGCCAGTTCCACCATGCCGTCCGAGGGATGGGCAAGGCCGTTGAGCCCCGCCAGCACCGCGTAGCTGTCGATTTCGCTTTTTGCCCGGCCGGCCGGCCGGGCGCAACCCAGCAGCACGGGGATGTCCGGGAGCGCCTTCCGGACATCCAGGAAAAATGCGCCGACATCGGCGCTGTCCGGAACGGCAAAGGGCCGGTTCTCGGGCGCGTAAAAGGGCATGACCACCACCAGCACCAGGGCGTCCGGGCGGTGTCTCGCCACCATCTCCAGGGCGCGCCACTCGCCCAGCAAGGCGCCGTAGTGAAGCCCGATCACGATGTGGGGCACCACCTTCATGCGGGTGGCCACCAGGGCTTCCAGGCTGCGCTCGAAATCCTCCACCGGGCGCCGCAGGTGATAGACCTGGGTGACGGTGTCCTGGGCCCCGATGACGTCCATCATGGCCACATCGATCCCGGCGTCCTCCATGCGGCGGGCCGCTGCCCCGTCCACCAGCGCCGTGTGGACCGCGATCCGGAAATCGGGAAACGCGTCCTTGACCCGGCGGATGACCGGATAAAACGGGTCGTACTCCACTTCATTCCGGATGTTCGACCCGCCGGTGAGAAGCAGCCCCCGGGCGCCGGCCTCGATTTGATGGTTGATCACCCCCCAAAGAGCCTCCGGACTGCGGGCGGAAACCATGGACTCCAGGATCTTCGCCTTGCAGTGGTCGCACTGAAGGTTGCAGTCGGCGCCGGTGACGGATACGGCGGGCCAGCTGCTTCCCGCGCAGCCGTCAATCTCGGAAGTTCGGAACGACTTGAAGGTCGGCGTGTAGAAGTGGATGTCGCCGACGCGGCTGCCCGCGAGCCCCGCCAGGGTCCGCTCCATCCGAGCCACCAGCGCGGGGTCGAGCCCGACGCCCTCCAGGGCATCGACGCGGTCCAGAACGTCGAGCCAGGAAGTCGCGGGTGACGGCGATTCGCGCATTCGGGAGCCGGCCCGGATCGTTTACGAGGCCGGTTTCGCTTGCGCCTACTGGTTGCAGCCGCCGAAGCCCTCGGCGTTCATCTTGGCCTCGAAGGCCGAGGCGGCCGCGGCACCCGTGACCAGCACCCCCGCTTCCCCGTCCCAGTTGGAGGGCTTCAGCTTCACCATCCAGCCGGCGCCATAGGGATCGGAATTGATGGTGGCCGGCTTCCCGCCCAGTTCCTCGTTCACTGCGACGATCTCGCCCGACACGGGCGTCTTCACCGGCCCCACCCACTTGCCCGACTCCACCGTGGAGACCGACTTGTTCTGCTCGATGGCCTTGCCGGCTTTCTTGGGCGTGAAGGAGACAATCTGGCCCGCCAGCGCGCAGGCGTAGGCGGTCATGCCCACGGTCACGTTGCCGTCCGCCTCGCGCCGCGCCCACACGTTGTTCTCGACGTTGTAAAAGAGGTCGTCAGGAAGATTGCAGCCCTTAACATTCGCCATGGATTTCCCCTTCTCGATTTGACGCGTCAGAAAAAAAGAACCTTGTCGCTGCTCAGGATCATGTCGGCGAGGACGCCTCCGCTGGAAACCTCGTCCACCTCCGGGATCAGATCCTTCAGGTCCATCTCATATCCGGGCAGCGCGGGCCGGCACAGCTGGAACCTCACGCCGGCACTCTTGGCATCCTTCATGAACTGGATAATTGTCTTACCGCCCTCCAGCGCCGTCAATTTCTCGGGCACCCCGCGCTCGCACAGTCGCACCCCCTCCATGGTGAAGAAAATTGTCACCCTGGCGTCCATGGACGCCAGGAGGGCGCCCATGAAGAACGGCGTCGCGCAGCGCTGGGGCGTGCTGGGCCCGCTGGTCATGACGATGACCACCGACTTGTCGTCGCCCGTGTCGGTGCGCATGTCGGACATGGAAAGCTCCCGTCAGGTCTCTTGCGTTTCCCGCCGGCGGCAGCACCGGGCCGGGGCACAAAGACAAACGGCCGGCCACCAGGCCGGCCGTCAGCCGCCGGCGTCCGCGGACTACATGTACAGGCAGATATCCGACTCGCCGGCGAACTCGAAGAAAGTCGCCGCGCCGCCGTACTCGATGTTGTCGATGAAATCGCTGTGCTCGAAGCCGAACAGATCCACCGTCATCTGGCAGCCGATGAACTTGACTTCCGCGTCGAGGCAGAGCTGGCGCAGATCCGGGATGGACGCCACCCCCTTCTGGGCAATCGTCTGCTTCATCAGCCCGGTCGCCAGGGACTCGAAGCCGGGAACCACCGCCTGCACCGCGTTGGGGATGTTCCAGTTGATATCCCGGAACCACTTGGGGCCGAAGGGCATCTTCATGGGCATCCCGGGATTGCCAAGCGGGCTCACCTTGAGCCCGCTCAGGTCCCGCTTCAGCAGGTTGAGCCCGTAGAACGTGAAGAAGATCTGCACCTCATAGCCCAGCGCCGCGGCGGTGGAGGAAAGGATGAAGGGAGGGTACGCCCAGTCGAGCGTCCCCTTGGTGGCGATGACGGCAAGCTTTTTCTGATCCACGGTCGGTACCTCCGGGAATAAATGGCGCAGCAGCGCCGGTTGTGTCTAGTGACCGGCCGGGATCACTTCTTCTTCATGAAGAACTGGTACTCGCCGCTGGCCTCGGCCGAGGAAAGCAGCTCGTTTCCGGTCTGCTTGGCGAACGCCTGCATGTCCTTCACGGAGCCCGGATCCGTCGCCATGACTTTCAGGACTTGGCCCGATTGCAACTCGGCCAGCGCCTTCTTGGTGCGCAGAATGGGCAGCGGGCAGTTCAGGCCGCGGGCATCAAGTTCTTTGTCGAAATTCATGTGCTACCTCCTGTAAGAAATACGGGGCCGGAACTCGGGCCGCCCCACTCCCCATGTTGCCTCTTTGATCACCCGGGCGCCGACAGGTCATTCCCCGCGCGCGCCCAGGCGATGATTCCACCTTCCAGATTGTAGACGTTGGTCAGTCCCTTCGCCGCCAGGAACGCGCAGGCCTGGGCCGAGCGCGCGCCGGAGCGGCAGTAGAACACCGTCGGCACGCCGTCGCCAAACTCACCGCCCTTGACGGGAAGAAGGTGCAGCGGCAGGTGCGTCGCTCCCCCGATCATACCCGCCGCCCACTCGGCGTCGGTGCGCACGTCCACCAGCCGCACCGGGCCGCGAGCTTGCATCTCCAGCAGGCCGGCCGGGTCCACATTCCTGACGGAGGAAAAGAACATCGGCCCCGCGCTGAATATTAAAGTTCGTTAATATAGCAAAACACGCCGCGGAGCGAAACCCGCCCCACCCGGTAATCGTCACGACACCGCCTGGTAATAGAGATTCTGCGGATGGCGCGCCTGGGCAAAGAAATGCCAACGCTCGAACATCAGTCCCAGGTACTGGACGCCGAAAGCGGCGGCGAGCAACAGGCTGCCGCCACCGGCAAGTCCGGCGCCCAGCAGCGCCGCCGGCACCAGGAAGGCCAGCACGATGAATGCCCATTGAGTCTGCTCCACCCGTTGCGCGGGGCTGCCGTGGAAAAACTCGCGGGTGTTGAATGAGCCGCCCATGGCGCCCTGGGCCTTCTGCGTGATCCGGGGATGCTTGATGCCGATGGCGGACTGCAGGCTCGACCTGTGCTTGAGGCGCGCATTGCGCAGCAGGCTCGCGCCCCGGGTGGCGAGCCCGAGTAGCGTCAGGACGATGGCCCAGCCGCCCAGGAACCCGGCCAGGGGAGTCCCCGTGGCGGCGGCATAAGCCGCGGCCAGGGTGAAGCCGGAAGCCGATCCCAGGAGAAGGAAATTGATCGGGGTCAGGGGCGTCGCCCACTCCTGGAGAAACTTGATGCAGGCGTAGATCATGCCGGTGCACAGGAACAGGAGGAAGCACAGCGCCATGGCCAGCGCCCCGATAAGCAGGGTCAGGTCGACACTGAGGACGCCGCCCACCAGGAAAAGGGGCGCCGTCAGTCCCAGGTAGTGGCCCGCTCCGTAGGCAAAAACCGCGGCCATGAATGCCGGCAACACGATCACCTCCCGGGAGAGCCACGAAGTGCGCCAGCGGGCGATGGCGCGCCAGCCCCGCTCGGGATGCCCGAGGTGGAAGAACGAGGAGACCAGGCCCAGCCCCAGGAGCACCAGCGCGAGGGCATTCCCTCCCGTGTAGAACCCGTCCTGCGGATGGGGCAACAGGGACAGCGCGGCATAGACATCCACCGTGAACAGCGCCAGGAACAGGCCCTGCCCCGCGCCGATCAGCGTGGTCAGAACCAGGACTGAAAAGGCTGGATGCATGGCGTCTTACCAGCTGGTCACGTCGTCCAGGGACGGTTCGGAGAGCCGCGGCTTCGGCAGCTTCCCGTCGATCTTGAGCGGGTTGTCCGCGCGCACCAGTTCCTCCTCCCGGATGCGCATCTCGGTCCGGCGCCGGGGAAGGTAATGATTGGCTGGATTCGTTCCCCACTCCGGCATCAGCTGATAACCGCCCTCTTCCCGGATGGCTTGGGAGACTTCCGAATCCGGATCATGGACGTCGCCAAACAGCCGCGCATTGGTGGGGCACGCCAGCACGCAGGCGGGCTTGCGCTGGTCGGGCGGCAGCGAGGCATCGTAGATGCGGTCCACGCAGAGGGTGCATTTCTTCATGACCTTCTGGTGCTCGTCCAGCTCCCGCGCACCGTAGGGGCAGGCCCAGGAGCAGTACTTGCAGCCTATGCACTTGTCGTAGTCCACGAGGACGATGCCGTCCTCCGCCCGCTTGTGGCTCGCCCCCGTCGGGCACACCGGCACGCAGGGCGGGTCCTCGCAATGGAGGCAGGACTTCGGAAAATGCACGGTCTGGGTCTTGGGATACTCCCCGACCTCGAAGGTCTGGACCCGGTTGAAAAAACAGCCGGTGGGATCCGCCCCATAGGGGTTGTCGTCGGAAAGGTAGCCCGCCTGCCCCGACGTGTTCCATTCCTTGCAGCTGGTGACGCAGGCATGGCAGCCCACGCACACGTTCAGGTCTATGACCAGGGCAAGCTGGGTCATTTGAACTCCCCTTTTCCGCCGACAAAGGCCTGCCAGGCGCGGGTCAGCGCCGAGGTGCCCGGCAGGGCCGGCATGGGATCGAACTGGGGCCAGGTTTCCCGGGGCTCACCCGCCGCCGCGGGGTAGATGCGCACCCGAACGTCGTACCACCCGGCCTGTCCGGTGACAGGATCAGAATTGGAGAGGCGGCCGCCGGCGTCCTGCGGAAGCTCCTCCGAAATCAGGTGATTCAGGAGAAAACCCTTCTGCGATTCGTTGGCGTCCGGCGCGAGGCGCCAGGCCCCGGAGGCCTTGCCGATGGCGTTCCAGGTCCATACGGTCCCCGGCTCCACCGCCTCCGAGTGCCGGCACAGGCATCGCACCTTGCCCCACATGGATTCCACCCACATCCAGTCACCGTCGCCGATGCCCTGGGCGCCCGCCGTCCTCGGGTTCACGAACAGGTAGTTGTGGGCGTGGATCTGCCGCAGCCAGGCGTTCTGCGAGTCCCAGGAGTGGTACATGGCCATGGGACGCTGGGTCACGGCCGCCAGCGGATATTTGTGGCGGTCGGTGGCCTGGGCCTCCAGGGGCTCGTAGTAGAACGGCAGCGGGTCGAAATACGTCTCCACCCGCTCCCGCAGGTGCGGCGGGGGCTTCCGAGTGATCCCCTTGCCCTGGGCCGCCAGCCGGAATTTCTGCAGCACTTCCGAGTAAAGGTGAATCAGGATCGGCTCCGCGTAGCGCGTGAGGCGCGTGCGCTGGGCCCACAGCAGGTAGCCCTTGTTCCAGTTGCGCATGTACTGGTAGGACTTGGGGAGTTCGTGGTGATAGACGCAGTTGTTCTCAGCGTACATCTCCCATTGCCGGGGGTTAGGCTCGCCGCGCATGAATTTCTCGCCGCCCTTGCCGCGCCAGCCCGAGAGAAAGCCGATGCCGGAGCCCGGCTCGGTCTCGAAATTCACGATGAAGTCCGGGTAATCGCGGTATTTTCGGGAGCCGTCGGGCCGCACGAACGCCGGCAGCCTGAGCCGGCTGCCCAGCTCGATCAGCACCTCCTGGAACGGCTTGCACTCGCCCTTGGGCGGAACCACGGGAATGCGCACCGAGTCCACGGGCCCGTCGTACTCCGAGATCGGGCGGTCGAGCATGGACATCACGTCATGCCGCTCCAGGTAGGTGGTGTCCGGCAGGACCAGGTCCGCGAACGCCGTCATCTCCGACTGGAAGGCGTCGCACACGACCAGGAACGGAATCCTGTACTCCCCGCTCTCGTCCTTGTCGTTGAGCATCTTCCGGACCTCGGACGTGTTCATGGTGGAGTTCCACGCCATGTTGGCCATGAAGATGAGCAGGGTGTCGATGCGGTACGGGTCCCCGCGCCAGGCGTTGGTGATGGCGTTGTGCATCAGGCCGTGCACCGACAGGGGATACTCCCATGAAAAAGCCTTGTCGATGCGCACCGGGTTGCCATCGTCGTCCACGAACAGGTCATCCGGCTCCGCAGGCCAGCCCAGGGCCATGCCGTCCAGCACGGAATTCGGCTTGACCGCGAGGGGCGTGTTGGGGGTCTTGGCGCAGGGCGGGATGGGCCGCGGAAACGGCGCCTTGTGGCGGAACCCGCCGGGGCGGTCGATGGTGCCCAGCAGGGACATCAGGATCGCCAGGGCCCGGATGGTGTGGAAGCCGTTGGAGTGGGCGGCAAGGCCGCGCATGGCATGGAACGCCACCGGGTTTCCGGTCACCGTGTCGTGCTCCTTGCCCCAGACATCGGTCCAGGGAATCGGGAGCTCGATGCGATGGTCGCGCGCCGTGACACCCATCTCGTAGGCCAAGCGCCGGATGGTCTCGGCCGGGACGCCGGTAATTCCGGCGGCCCACTCCGGGGTGTACGCCTTGACCCGCTCCATCAGCAGCTGGAGCGCGGGCTTCACAGGCGTCCCGTCCTTGAGGCGGAATTCCCCCAGCAAGTAGGGATCCATCCCCTCCCGATGGGTGACCACCGGGCGGTCCGTGGCGCGGTCCCACCACAGCTTGTTCTGGGGGTCGAAACAGCCTTCCTCCTCGGGCACCTCGGTGCGGACGAACATGCCGAACTCGTCGCTGGCCTGGTTCATGTTCACCAGTTGGCCGGCGTTGGTGTAGCGCACCAGGAAATCGCGGTCGTAAAGCCCGGTTTCCAGGATCTCGTGGATCAGGGCCAGCAGCAGCGCGCCGTCGGTCCCGGGGCGTATGGGGACCCATTCATCGGCGATGGCTGAGTAGCCGGTGCGCACGGGATTGATGGAGATGAACCGCCCGCCTTCCCGCTTGAATTTGGAAATGGCGATCTTCAGGGGGTTGGAGTGATGGTCCTCGGCGGTGCCGATCATCACGAACAGCTTGGCCCGGTCCAGGTCCGGACCGCCGAACTCCCAGAACGATCCGCCGATGGTGTAGATCATGCCCGCCGCCATGTTCACCGAGCAGAAGCCGCCATGGGCCGCGTAATTGGGGGTGCCGAACTGGCGCGCGAACAGTCCCGTGAGGGCCTGCATCTGGTCCCGCCCCGTGAACAAAGCGAACCGCTTGGGATCCGTCGCCCGGATGCCGGCGAGCCGTTCCTCGAGAATCGAGAATGCCTGGTCCCAGGAAATTTCGGTGAAGGCGCCCTCGCCGCGCTCGGCGTCCGGCTTGCGCAGCAGCGGCTTGGTGAGGCGGGCCGGGGAGTATTGCTTCATGATGCCCGACGAGCCCTTGGCGCAGATCACCCCCTTGTTGAGAGGATGATCAGGGTTGCCCTCGATATAGCGAACCTCGCCGTTGCGCAAATGCACGCGGATGCCACAGCGGCAGGCGCACATGTAGCAGGTGGTGTTCTTCACCTCCTCGGTGCCTCGGGTCGGCTCGGGCTGATCCATCGCGTCTATTCAGGAATCATTCGCATATTAGAGATCGCGCACATTCTCCCACCACTCCCCTATCCCTCAACCCATTTTTTTTGATTGGGGAATAAGGACGGCTAATCCTCGTTCCGGCTTCCGCCGGCCCAGCCGGCGGAACTTCGATAGACGCGCTCAATAAATGGTCACGTTGCGTTCCGCAAGCAGGCCGGAAAGCCGCATGTTCGCCAGCGCAAGACGCTTGACCAGGATCCCGAGGAACGCGCTGTTGAACTGCTGACGGATCGGTTCATCCGCCCCGGCAAGCGTGTCGCCATTGATCTCGATGGTGATGACGTCATCATCCCCGGCCACCACGCTCGCGGTGCGCCGGAAATGCTCCTTCCTGGCAAGGTAGGCCATCTCGCCGAAGCAGTCCCCCACCTTGAGGGTGGTCAAAAGCCGTTCCTGCTTCATGACCCGCACTTGGCCGCGGGCGATGACAAAAAATGCGTCGCCCGGGGCCCCTTCCCGCAGAATGGTGGAATCCTTCGGGAACCGGCGCCAGCCGGTCAGTCGCAGCACGTCCCAAAGGTGAACGTCGGAAAAATCCCGGAAAAATTCCAGCCGGCGGAGAATGTCGAACTTCTCGCTCTCCGAAAGCATGGCGCCGGACCACTCGATGGTCCCGAAAACGCCCACCAGGTCCTGGGCCATTTCTTCCCAGTGCTGATAGCGTTGCTCGAGCTCCTTCTGCATCGCCTTCTCGACGATCCGGTTGAGGCTCGGCGGTATCTCGGGCCGGAAGTCGCTGGGAGGAGGCGGCTGGACGTTCATGATCTGGTAGACCAGGTTGTAATTGCTGGTGGTTTCGAACGGAAGCCGCCCGCTGAGCAGCTTGTACAAGACCACTCCCAGGGAATAAATGTCGGTCTGATGGGTGAGGGGATGCTCCCGGATCTGCTGGGGCGACATGAAGGCGGGCGAGCCCACGTGCGCCACCATGGTCGTCTGCTGGGGCTGCCTCACCACGGCGCCGCCGAAGTCGGAAATCTTGATGTCGGTCTTCCCGGCCATCAGGATATTCGCGGGCTTGATGTCGCGATGGATGACCCCGTGCCGGCACGCGTAATCCAGGGCCTTGCAGCATTTGTACGCGATCTCCACGATCTGCTGCAGGGGCAGCAGGCGGTCCACATCGCAAACCGTTTCCAGCGTACCCCCCTCCACGTACTCCATCACGATGTAGGTGTTTTCCTCGTCCGCGACGGCGTCGTAGATGGCAACGATGTGGGGGTGAGACAGCTTGCCGACGAGGGAGGCTTCCGTCAGAAACAGCTTGCGGTGGATCCGGGCGCTCACCGCGTCCCGCAGGGCCTCGGGATGGAACAGCTTGACCGCCATCCGGCGCCCCGAGAAGGGGTCGGCGCACAGGAACACCGAGCTAGTGGCGCCGCTGCCGAGTTTCCTTAGGATTTCGTACTTGCCGAGTTTCTGCACGCCGCGGACGCCTGCCGGGTGGAGTACCCGGATGTTAGCACGGGGAGGCCGGTAAGCACCGGATTTGCATCCACTTATGCCGAAGACGTATCATGGTGCGCGACCTTCGGACATCGGCCCCCAAACCGCACATTCCTGCGAGTACCTCATGACTTACGCGGTCAAAAGCCTTGCCTGCGATCCCTCCAAGCTGGAGGGGCTGTCGGAGAAGCTGATCGTGGGCCACTACGTCAGCGTCTACTGCAACACGATCAAGCGGCTGAACGTCATCGCCAACCAGATCAGCCGGCTCGATTTTTCCAAGGCGCCCTCTTTCCTCATCAATGCCCTGAAGCGGGAGGAGGTAGCCGCCCTGAATTCCATGGTCCTGCACGAAATTTACTTCGAGAGCCTTGGCGGCACCTCCATGCCGTCCGGCGAGCTGATCGAGGCCTTCCAGAAAGATTTCGGCGGCTTCGAGTCGTGGCACGCGGAGTTTGCCGCGCTGGCCCGGGCCCAGGCCGGGCGGGCGGGCTGGGTCACGCTTGCGTGGTTTCCCCGCGAGAGCCGGCTCGTCAATCTTTCCGGCACCGACCTCGACGTGAATCTGACAGGCGCGTACCCGGTCCTTGCCCTGGACATGCATGAGCATGCGTACCAGATGGACTACGGCATGAAGGCTGCCGGCTACATCGAGGCGTTCATGAAGAACATCAACTGGGAGCGGGTGACCCGGCGTTACCGCGCCGGGCAACAGGGCGGCGCCATATCACTGGATTTCGGAGCTCCGGAGCCCGCCACGACGTTGAGCCAATAGCCGGGACCGCCGCTTACCCGGCCTGCCGGGATTCGGCGCGCCAGTGCCCCGATTTGCCGCCGAGTTTTTCCATCAAGCTCAGTCGTTCCACGACCATTCCCCGGTCCGCGGCCTTGCACATATCGTAGATGGTAAGCAGGGCAACGCTGGCGGCGGTGAGCGCCTCCATCTCCACGCCGGTGCGGCCGAAGGTCTCCGCGGTAACTTCGCACTCCACGGCGCTGGCCTCATGATCGAGGCGGAACTCGACCCCGACCCGGGTAAGCGCCAGGGGGTGGCACAAGGGGATCAGTTCGGCGGTGCGCTTGGCGGCCTGAATCGCCGCGATCCGCGCCACGCCCAGCACGTCCCCCTTCTTGGCGCTGCCCTCCGCGATGACGCGCAGGGTCTCGGGCAGCATGCGGATGCGTCCCCCGGCGCGGGCAACCCGCCGGGTTTCGGATTTGTCGCCCACGTCCACCATGTGGGCCTGTCCCTGGGCATCAAAATGGGTGAGTTCGGCCGCCATCAATGACTCGCTTATACCCTCGGAACTCTCCGGGTTTCACCGTATCATAGCATCATGATATTCGGAAACATGGTGGCGGCCACGCGGCGCCTGGGGGTCGCGTTTTTGTTGGTGGCCACTCCCGCCCTCGGCCAGGGATTGCCCGATCTGGGCGACCCGTCCCAGACAGCCATCTCGGCGAACCAGGAACGGCAGCTCGGCGAGGAGATCATGCGCGAGATCCGGGCCGACCAGGCGTACTTGGACGACCCGGAGCTGGTGGACTACCTGAACCAGCTGGGATACCGGCTGGTGGGAGGCACCGGCACGCGCCAGGAGTTCGAGTTCTTCGCCATCCGCGATCCCAGCATCAACGCCTTCGCGCTGCCCGGCGGGTTCATCGGCGTGCACACCGGGCTGATACTCGCGGCCCAGAGCGAGTCCGAGGTGGCCTCCGTGCTCGCCCATGAAATCGCCCACGTCACCCAGAAGCATCTGGCGCGCATGATCGAGGGCCAGAAAACCAGCCAGATCACTTCCCTGGTGGCGCTCGCCATCGCGATACTCGCGGCCCGCTCCGATTCCCAGATCTCCAGCGCCGCCATGGCCGCCGCCGGGGCGCTGAACGTCCAGACGCAACTCAATTTCACCCGGGACAACGAGCGGGAGGCCGACCGCGTCGGGCTGCAGGTGCTGGAAGGCTCCGGCTTCGATCCCCGGGCAATGGCCAGCTTCTTCGAGCGGATGCAGCGGGGAACCCGGCTGTATGAAACCGGAGCCCCGGCCTACCTGCGGACGCACCCCCTGACTTATGAGCGGATCGCCGACATTCAGAACCGGATCCAGACCACGCCCTACCGGCAGGTCACCGACAGTCCCGAGTTCCTGCTCCTGCGCGCCAAACTGCAGGCCGACCTCGGATCGCCCCGGGACGCCGTGAATTCCATGGAGACAAACCTGCGGGAGCGCAAATACGCCAGCGAAATGGCCCAGCGCTACGGATTGGCGGCCACCCTGCTGCGGGCAGGAGACTCCTCCGGGGCGGCCAAGCAGATCGCGATCCTGCGCAAGCAGTTTCCTCCCCATCCCATCATCGAAACCCTGGGCGGGCAGGTTCTGTTCGCCAATGATCAGCAGAAGGCCGCGCTGGATCTCTACCGCCAGGCCGTCCGCAGTTTCCCCCAGCATCGCGCGCTCGTGTACGGCTACGCCGATGCGTTGCTGCGCACGGGCCAGCACCAGGAGGCCCTGTCCTTCCTGGCCTCTTATCTGCACACCCAGCGGGGCGACCCGAGGCTGTATGACCTCCAGGCCCGGGCCTATGCAGGCGCGGGCCGGCGCCTGCCCCAGCATCGCGCCCAGGCGGAAGCGTTTGCCCTCCGGGGCAACCTGGTGGGGGCCATTGACCAGCTCCAGATGGCCGTGAGAAGCGGAGACGGGGACTTCTACGAGGTTTCCGCGGCGGAAGCCCGGCTGCGGGAGCTGCGCGCCATGGACCAGGAAAACCGGAAGCAGCGGGAGCAGAAGTAAAAACCTCCGCGCTTGCTGCGTTGCCGCAAGAGGTGTCGCAGCCGGGAATAAACAACTCTTATTCGTTGTTGCCGTTTACCTAATGAAAGAAAAGAGAAAATTCTCGCGCAACGGCTTGTGCCGCGGCACCGGAATTGAGTATCCTTGCCCTTCCCGGATTGGGGCATGCAAGCCCCGCGAGCCGCAGACCAATGGAGGAGATTGCCCCGATGAACAATTTTCGTAGAGCGCTGTTGAAGGGAACCGGTGCCACCGGCGTCCTCACCGTGGCCGCTGCCGCGGGACTGCTCAGGCCGAGCCAGGTCCTGGCGGCGGAGTGGAACAAGTCCGGCTTCGAGGCCAAGACGCCGGAAGACGCGTTGAAGAGCATCAACGTCGCGTCGCCGGCCGAAAGCGGCGATATCGTGATCAAGGCGCCCGACATCGCGGAGAACGGCGCCGTCGTGCCCATCGAGGTGATGAGCAAGATCGCCAACACCCAGTCCATTGCGCTGGTGGCGGACAAGAATCCGTTCCCCCTGGTGGCCACCTTCAATCTCGAGAACGGCGCCCAGGGCTATGTCCACGTGCGCATCAAGATGGGGCAGAGTTCCAACGTACGCGCGGTGGTAAGCGCAGGCGGCAAGAACTACGCGGCCACCAAGGAAGTGAAAGTGACCATCGGCGGCTGCGGCGGCTGATCCCGGGCGAACGACAAGAGGAGATACGAACATGGCTGAACCGATGAAAATTCGCGCGCGGGTTTCCGGCGACGAAGTAGACGTTAAGGCGCTCATGAACCACCCCATGGAGACGGGCCAGCGCAAGGACCCGAAAACCGGGGAAAAGGTTCCTGTTCATTTCATCCAGAACGTGACGGCGACCCTCAACGGCAAGACAGTGCTGGACGCCCAGTGGAGCCAGGCCATCTCCAAGAATCCCTTCCTGGGATTCAAGGTGAAGGGCGGCAAGGTGGGCGACAAGCTCGCCATCACCTGGACCGACAACAAGGGCGACAAGCGCACCGACGAGGCCACGGTCGAGGCAGGCTGACGCCGGGCCGGGATACGGATTCCCGCCGGAAAAGCGGCGGCACCAGAAAAGCCCGGGCGATCCTGCCCGGGCTTTTGTTTTCAGCCGTATGCGCCGGCTTTCGATACGCAAACAAAGATTCGCAATCAGGAGGAGAACATCATGTCCATGACCCGTCGCGAATTTCTCGAGGTGCTGGCGGTGGCAGCGGCGTCCGGCCTGGCCCTGGACCATCGCCAGGCCTTCGCCGCGGAAGGCGACGCCGGTTTCTACGACCTGCCGCGCTTCGGAAACGTTTCCCTGCTGCACTTCACTGATTGCCACGCCCAGCTGCTGCCGGTCTATTTCCGCGAGCCCAGCGTCAACATCGGGGTCGGCGAGCAAAAAGGCGAGCCGCCCCACTTGGTGGGCGAGCACCTGCTCAAGGCCTTCAAGGTAAAGCCCGGCAGCCGGGAGGCCCACGCTTTCACCTACCTGGACTTCGAGCAGGCGGCCCGGACCTATGGCAAGGTCGGGGGCTTCGCCCACCTGGCCACCCTGGTGAAGAAAATCCGTGCCCAGCGGCCGGGCGCGCTGCTGCTGGACTCCGGGGATACCTGGCAGGGCTCCGCCACGGCCCTCTGGACCCAGGGCCAGGACATGATCGATGCCTGCAAGCTGCTGGGGGTGGAGGTCATGACCGCCCACTGGGAATTCACCTTCGGCGCCGAGCGGGTGAAGTCCGCCATCGAGAAGGAACTCAAGGGCAAGATGGATTTCATCGCCCAGAACGTCAAGACCGTGGACTTCGGCGACCCGGTGTTCGAGCCCTACGTCATCAAGACGGTGAACGGCGTGGCGGTGGCCATCATCGGCCAGGCGTTTCCCTACACCCCCATCGCCAACCCGCGCTACCTGATTCCCGAATGGAGCTTCGGCATCCAGGATGACCGGATGCAGAAGCTGGTGGACGAAGTGCGGGCCAAGGGCGCCCAGGCGGTGGTGGTGCTGTCCCACAACGGCATGGACGTGGACCTCAAGATGGCGAGCCGGGTCACGGGCATCGACGCCATCCTCGGCGGTCACACCCACGACGCCGTGCCCCAGCCTTCGGTGGTCAAGAACGCCAGAGGCCAGACGCTGGTCACCAACGCCGGTTCCAACGGCAAGTTCCTTTCCGTGCTGGATCTGGACGTGAAGGGCGGAAAAGTCGCGGGATTCCAGTACCGGCTGCTGCCGGTTTTTTCCAACCTCCTGGAACCGGACCCCGCGATGGCCGGCCACATCCAGAAGGTGCGCGCCCCCTACCAGCAGAAACTGGACGAGAAGCTGGCGGTGACCGAGGGACTGCTCTACCGGCGGGGCAACTTCAACGGCACCTTCGACCAGCTCATCCTGGACGCCATGATGGAGGTGAAGGGCGCCGAGATCGCCTTCTCCCCGGGCTTCCGCTGGGGCACCTCCCTGCTGCCGGGGGACCCCATCACCATGGAGCGGCTCATGGACCAGACCGCCATCACCTACCCTTACTCCACCCTCAACGAGCTGACCGGGGAGCAGATCAAGGCCATCCTGGAGGACGTCTGCGACAACCTGTTCAACCCGGACCCCTACCTGCAGCAGGGGGGCGACATGGTGCGGGTGGGAGGGCTCACTTACACCTGCCACCCCTTTGAGACCATCGGCAAGCGCATCACGGACATGCGCCTCAAGGGCAAGGCCATCGAGCCCGGCAGGAAATACAAGGTGGCGGGCTGGGCACCGGTGGCGGAAGGCGCGTCCGGCGAACCCATCTGGGACGTGGTGGCGGGGTGGCTGCGGGACAAGAAGACCATCACCCCCCGCAAGCTCAACGTGCCCGCGATCGTGGGCGCCAAGGGCAATCCCGGCCTCGCGTGATCGGCGCCGGGCGGTCGCTACCCGGAGATTGGACCCACTCTCGACACCCGGCCACCCCAAAAGAAAAGCCCCTCCGAGGAGGGGCTTTCTTTCCCTCAGCGGGTGACCGCTTACGTCCCTTGACGGCAGGTGGCCGGCAGGAACTTGTAGGAGGTCGCCGGCACATTGGTGCCGCAACGCCAGGAGGCCGGGCTTTCCGGGCTGGCCGCAGTCAGGGCCGGGCAAGCCACCGGATCGTCGGTCAAGCAAGGCCGGAGGGTGAGGAGCAGGCCGTCAACGGTCGTATCCACGTTCTGAATGCTGGCCTCGAGGGTCTGGCCGTTAACCGCCATCGTCGCCACATATTGCGACACGCCACCACCGCCGGCGCCGGCGCCGGTGCAGCCGGCAGCGTTGATGTCAGGAGGCAGCGCGTTGAAGGCCGCGATGTACTCCGAGAACGAGGTCTTGCAGGCGCTCAGGGCCGCCGCCACTTCCGACATCTTGGAGCGCTTGAGGTAGTCCTGGTACGCCGGAATGGCCACCGCGGCCAGGATGCCCACGATCGCAACCACGATCATGAGTTCGATCAGGGTGAAGCCTTTTTGCATCGATTTCATGGTTTCTCTCCTTGTTTCAGTGTTGGGGTTCAGCAAGCAAATCTCCTTGCTTGCCCCTAACAAAGCAACCCCCGTGCCAGGATTCGGGGCCATGTTCCATGAACTTGATTTTTATGCATTTTATGGGCGTGCGTTCCCGCATGTCCGGGAAATTGCGGCAAATCTCACAGGGATGGAAACGTTTCCGGCATCAGGCGCCTACGCCCCGCGTCAGGGAGTGACGAATTTCGGCACCCTGATGACATAGGAATATGGGGCTCAGGGTGAACCAAAGCCGGGTATGACGGCCTCGTCCACGGCGTCGATCTGGTCCGGCTCCAGGAAGCGGCGGGCGTAGTCGAGATACACCTTCTCCCGCACGAAGACGTCGAACAGGTCCGGATCTATGTGCCCGTCGAGCCGGAACCGGCCCATGATCCGGAGCGCCTCCGACAGGGTCTTGCCCCGCTTGTAAGGGCGGTCCACCGCCGTCAGGGCCTCGAAAATGTCGGCGATGCCCATGACCCGCGCCGGCACCGACATCTGCTCCCGGGTGAGCCCCCGGGGGTACCCCTTGCCATCCATGCGCTCGTGATGGCCCCCGGCGTACTCGGGCACGTTCCTCAAGTGCCGGGGCCAGGGCAGGGACTCCAGCATCCGGATGGTCACCACGATGTGGTGGTTGATCTGCTCCCGCTCCTCGGCGGTCAGGGTGCCCCTGGGGATGGACAGGTTCTCCATCTCGTCTTCGGTAAGGAAATACTGCTGTTGCCCGTCCGGGCCCCGCCAGCAATGGCGCGTCCCGATCTCCCGCACCCGCTGCCGGTCCTCCGCGGACATGTCCTCGCCGCCCAGGTTGCAGCGGCGCAGGAATTCCCGGTCGACCTCCAGCGCCCGGACGCGCCCGGCGAACTCCCGCTCCATATCGGCCATGCGCCGGGCGTCGCCTCCGGCCGCGGCCCGGGCCTTCAGCGTCTCGATCTCGGCATCACGCTTCAGGACCTCGAAGCGCTGGTCCACCAGGTGGATGCGGTCGAACAGGGTCTGCAGCTTGGTGGCCTTGTCCACCACGTGCACCGGGGTCGTCACCTTGCCGCAGTCATGAAGGAGGCCGGCAATCTTGAGCTCGTAGAGGTCCTTGTCGCCAGGCTCGAAGGCGGCGAGGGGTCCGTTCCGGGTGCGGCTCGCGGCCTGGGCCAGCATCATGGTGAGCTCGGGGACGCGCTGGCAGTGCCCGCCGGTGTATGGCGACTTCTCGTCGATGGCCGCGTTGATCAGCTTGATGAAGGACTCGAACAGCGCCTCCAGCTGGTTGATGAGTTGCCGGTTGGTGAGCGCGATGGCCGCCTGGGACGCCAGGGACTCCGCCAGGCGCCGGTCGGCATGGGAGAACGGCACGATCTCCCCGGTGCGCGGATCCTTGGCGTTGATGAGCTGCAGAACGCCGATGATCTCGCCTTCATGGTCCTTCATGGGCACCGTGAGAAACGACTTCGAGCGGTAACCGCTCTTGGCGTCGAAATGGCGCGTGCCCGAGAAATCGAAGCCCTCCGCCGTGTAGGCGTCGGCGATGTTCACAGTCTCGTCGTGGAGCGCCGCATAGGCCACCACCATGCTGTTGTTGGGCTTGCCGTCCTTGCCCGTCAGGTGAACGGGGTAGTAGGGCACCTCCTTGCCGGTGGTCCCACCCATGGCGATGCCCAGGGAATCGTTGCGCAGGATCTCGAACCTGAGCCGCCCATCGTCGGTCTTGCGATAGAGGGTCCCGGCGTCGGCATGGGTGATGTCCTTGGCGGCGATCAGGATCTGCTCCAGCAGCCGGTCCAGGTCGCGCTCCCGGGAAAGCGCCGCGCCGATGGCGTTCAGTTGCTCCAGGCGCTGGAACAGGTCGTCAGGGTCTCCCATGGCCGGTTCCGGGATAGACTCCGCGCGCGGGGAGCCGCCTACTTGATGCAGACGGCGCGCACCTGGTGCATGTCGGTGATGCCCTGGAGCACCTTCTCCATGCCGTCCTGCTTGAGGGTGCGCATGCCCTCGTCCAGGGCGGTCTGCAGGACCTCCGCCACCCGGGCGTGCTCCTGGATGTGCTTCTTGATGGGATCACTGGCCACCACCAGTTCGTGCAGTCCGAGCCGCCCCTTGTAGCCGATGCCCTGGCAGGCGTCGCAACCCACGGGACTGTAGAGAATCAGCTCCCCCTTGTCGTTCCCGAAACGCTTGACCCAGTCCTGGTGGATTTCCTTGACCGCCGCGTCAGGATTCTTCTTGAAGCGCTCCGTGTTCTTGAGCTCCTCGCAGTACTCGCTGAGCAGCAACTTGATCTCGTCCCTGGTCGCCACGTGGGCCTTCTTGCACTTGGTGCACAGGCGCTTGGCCAGGCGCTGGGCGAGGATGCCCAGCAGCGCGTCGGCGAAATTGAAGGGGTCCATGCCCATGTCCAGCAGGCGGACGATGGACTCGGGCGCGCTGTTGGTATGCAAGGTGGCGAACACCAGGTGCCCGGTGAGGGACGCCTCGATGCCAATGGCGGTAGTCTCCTTGTCCCGCATCTCCCCCACCATGATGATGTCCGGGTCCGCCCGCAGGAAGGCGCGCATGGCCGTCGCGAAGGTCACCCCCGCCTTGGGGTTCATCTGCACCTGGCGCAGGCCCTTCTGGGTGATTTCCACCGGGTCCTCGGCGGTCCAGATCTTGGTGTCAGCGGTATTGAGGGACTTGAGGACCGAGTGCAGCGTGGTGGTCTTGCCCGAGCCCGTGGGCCCGCACACGAAGAACAGGCCGTAGGGCTTGGACACGCAGGCTTTGAGATTCTCGAGGTTCTGCTCCGACAGTCCGAGCTTTTCCAGGGGTATCGGCTCGCCCGCCGCCAGGATCCGCATCACCACGTCCTCGACGCCGCCCTGGGTGGGCAGGGTCGCCACCCGCAACTCGATGTCCAATGGCCCGTATTTCTTGAACTTGATCTTGCCGTCCTGGGGCTTGCGGCGCTCCGAGATGTCCAGGTCACACATGATCTTGAGGCGCGTGACCAGAGGATTGCGGTAACTGGCCGGCACCTCGATGTAATTCATCAGGGAGCCGTCCTTCCGCACCCGGATCAGGGTTTTCTCCTTGCCCGGGTAAGGCTCGACGTGGATGTCCGAAGCGCCCATGTGGTACGCCTCGACAATGACCTTGTTCACCAGCTTGACCAGCTCGTTGTCCGCGGCGGCGGAGATGTCATCCTGGGTGTAGCCTACCTCGTCCTCCCCGTCCTCGCCGATCTTGGAAAGGAGATCGTCTATGGAGGTCCCGTCCACGTGCTCGCCAAAGAACTGGTCAATGGTCTGTTTGAACTCGCGCAGGGTGGTGACCCGGTAAAGGATCTTCTGCCGCGGGAACACGTTGTTGACGATCTTGGACGCCCGGACCCGCTCAGGATCCGGCGTCAGGATGAGGATCCCTTCCCTGCTCTCCTCCACCGGGAGCCACTGGGCCGAATCCACGTAATCCCGCTTGAGGTTCCGGAGGAGATCCGTGGGCTTGATGCGCTCGGGCTTGAAAGGCTCGTAATCCACGCCGAAGAATCGCGCCAGGGCCTTCCCCAGCGCCGAAATCTTCACCTGGAATTCGTCGATGAGGATCTCTTCGATGTCCTTGCCCTGGCGGCGCGCCGAGCGCGCGGCAAGCTCAAGCTCCGCCGCCGAAACGACGGCCTCGGATACCAGGGTGTCGTACTTGGAGCGGATCAGCGCCGGGCTCGGCCTCTGGCGCTGGCGAAGGGCGATGGCCAGGGTCTTGCAGAGCTCCGCGAGGCCCTCCGCCGCCGCCGCCGGAAACGGAGCGTCCGCCTTGCTGTTTATCATCTGCACCACGCCCAGCAGCTCGTTGTCTGCCGCGTCCACGATGGGAGCCACGAGCATCTGCTTGGTGCGGTAGCCGGTGCGCTTGTCCACCTCCTTCAGGAAGCGCAGTTCGGGTGAGAGCGCCCGCAATTCGGCGTCGTCGTACACGTCCTCTATATTGACCACCTTGCGCGTCAGCGCCACGAAGCCGGCGATGCTCTGGTCGGAAATGGGAAGCTTCAGGTCCTTGAACGAGTTGAGGCCGGTCTTGAGCTTGGAGACGATGGACGTCTTGTCCTCGGCCATGGTGTAAATGGTCAGCCGGTCCGCGTCGAACAGGCTGCAGATGTCCCTGCTCACCTCCAGCATGATCTCGTCCGCATTGCCGGCGGCGTGGATCTTGTTGGTGACGGACTGAAGGTTCTTGGAAAAGCTGAGCTTGCTGCTGATTTCCGACAGCTTGTCCGATCCCGCCTGGGAATCCATTACCGTGCTCATGGCGAGGGGTTCTCCCGCAAATGCGAAACCCGGGTCGCCCCGCCTGCCTCAAGGACTGGTGCGCGTGCCATACCGATCTAGAACTCGAATACCTGATTGTTCAGAAGCATGCGGGGATTGTACGCCCCCGCGGCCTCTTCTATCTCCCGCATCGTAAGCTCGATCTCTCCCGGCTTCAGGTGCGTGACGAATATTTCCGGTCGCGATTTCAGCTTGCGCAGCTCATCCGCCAGCATGCTGGGGCACAGGTGCTTGGACGCGACGGCAAGGTCCCGCTCCCGGTTGCAGAAGGCTGTTTCGACGATAAGATACCGCAAACCGGCGATGGCGTTGACCACCTCCCACAGCTCGTCGCAGACAGTGGTGTCGCCGGTGAACACCAGGTTCCCGGCGCCCGAGTCGAGCTGGAACCCCACGGCGGGAACCACGTGGTGCGCCGGCAGCGGCGTGATGCTCCGGCCGCCGAGCACGACCCGGCGCCCGAGTTCAATGGGCTCGTACCGGAGGTAGGGGGATTCGCGGCTCGGAATCTGGGCGAAATCCGGCCAGATTCTCCAGTTGAAAATGTGTTCATGAAGCGCGTCGAGGGTGGCTTGCAGGGCGTGAACCACGAGAGGTTTCTCCCGCATGCCGCCCACGCTGTCCACCAGGAAAGGGATGCTCGCGACGTGGTCCAGGTGGGCGTGGGTGACGAAGATCCGGTCTATCTGCGAAAGCTCGGTGAGGCTCAGGTCCGCGACCCCGGTGCCCGCGTCAATCAGGATGTCGTGGTCGAGCAGCATGGATGTGGTCCGCAAATGACCACCGATGCCCCCACTGCAACCCAGAATTCTCAGCCTCATCGCGCGTGCCCGCTAATCATTGTCTTGCCGGGCGCCGGCCGGGCGCCGGTCTCGGAAACATCCGGCAGTCCGGCCCGGCTACTTGATCTCGAACGTCCAGACACCATCCCAGGATGCACTTGGCGGATTGGCGCTCAGGTATGCCACTCGATCACAAAATATCCGGTAGAGTTCGGCGTCCGGGCTCCTCCGGGCCAGTTCCGAAAACACGGCCTGGGCCCTCTGCCAGTCCCGGGCACGATAGTAACCCAGACCCTCATGAAAAAGAGCGACTTCCTCCACAAGGCGGTTTTCCAGGCGGTCGGCGGGCCCGAGGGGCTCGTATAACGCGACCGGCTCATCCTTCCCCTTGACCCGCACCCGGTCGAGTTCGCGAAACAGGAAATCCGGCATGGCGTCGCGGGTGTTCTGTCCCACCAGCAGATCGACGCCGTACTGCCTGGTGATTCCCTCCAGGCGCGATGCCAGGTTTACGGCGTCGCCCATCACGGTGTAGGTGACGCGCATCTGGGACCCCATGTTTCCCACCCGGACCACCCCGGTGTTGATCCCGATGCCTGCCCGAATGGCGGGCCAGCCATTCTCCATAAACACCGGGTTGAGCACCCGCAAAGTTGCCTGCATATCCATTCCCGCCAGCACCGCATTCCGGGCGTGGCCGGCATCCGGCAGCGGCGCTCCCCAGAACGCCATGATGCAGTCGCCCATGTATTTGTCCACAGTGCCGCGGTGGCGGTAGATCACTTCCGTCAGCGGCGTCAGGAACTCGTTCATGAAGCGCGACAGTTCCCTGGGGTCCATCCTCTCCGAAATGCGCGTGAAACCCCGGATGTCCGAAAACAGGACGGTCATCTCGCGGCTTTCGCCCTCCATGGAGATGCGCTCGGGGTCCCGAGCCATCTCATCCACCAGGGCCGGTGAGACGTAGCGCCCGAACAATCCAGTGATGAGGCGCTTGCCGCGGGCTTCGACGAAGTAGCCCCAGGACATGTTAAAGGCGAACAGGCCCGCCACCAGAACCAGGGCGCCAGCCAGGGGCAGCACCATATTGGCGTACTGCCACACCGCGACGTTGATTCCTACTACGGCCGTGAGCACGGCCAGCGTTACCAGCGCGGCTCGAACGGGGCTCAGCACCGGCATCAGAAAGACCAGAACGAGGCCGCTCGCCAGGATGACCAGGGACTCGGCGGCAATGACATAGGAGGGTTGTATCTTCAGCGTCTGGTCGAGCATCCCGGAGATCAGGTTGGCATGGATCTCGACGCCGGGGTAAGTCGCCTGCACCGGCGTCGAGCGCAAGTCAAGGAGGCCCGGTGCCGTGGCGCCCACCAGAACAATCTTCCCCCTGAGCACTTCGGGGTCGACGCGGTCATTGAGCACATCGCTGGCGGACACATAGGGGAAGCTTCCCTCCCGCCCCCGGAACGGAACCATGGCGCATACATTCTGATCCACGGGAATGCGCAGTTCTCCCTGAGAGCCCTTCAGCTCCAGCCATTCGAGGCCCCCGTAGCCGGCGGCGTCTCCCGCCAGGCCGGGGTAGAGCGACGCAAACCCCAGCAGCGCCCGCACCACCGACAGGGACAGGGCCTCGTAGTAGGCGCCTTCATGCTCCGCGATGAGCGGCACCCTGCGCACCACCCCGTCCTGGGGATCGGGCAGGGGATTGAAATGCCCGCCCGAGGCCGCCGCGTTCTGAAACTCCGGGAGGTTGGCGCCGTATCCCGTCCAGCGGGTGAATTCAATGGGCCGGCGGTTGAAGGACCCCGCTGGAAAGACGGGCGGCGGCAGCTTTCCCGAAGTCTCGGAGAGTCCGGTCAAGTAGAACCCGAGGACCACCTTGCGGCCCTTCATGCTCCTGGCAAAAAGGCGGTCGTAATCCAGCCCGGGCGCGATTTCCTCGACCTTGTCCTGGAAGCCGGAAACGTCCCGCAGATCCTCTCGCGCCAGCTTCTCGAGCACCTTGAGCCCAGAGCTTTCGTCCCTTTCCGCAAAGACGATGTCGAAGCCCACCACCTCGGCCTGATAACGGTCGAAGAGCTTGTCCAATAAAAGCGCCAGCCGGTTTCTGCTCCAGGGCCAGCGTCCCTCGTCCTTCAGGCTTTTCTCGTCTACGTCGATGATCACGATCCGGTCATCAACGGTGCCGGGCATCGTGAACCGCAACCGGTAGTCGTAGATGATCGAGTCGAACTGGTTTAGAAGGGGAATTTGGAAGAACTTGGCGGCATGCCCAAACAGGACGCCCAGGAGAATCAGCCCCAGTCCGATCCTTGCCGCGTGACTCTTCAGGTACCCGCGCATACCCGGACGAACTGCGGCGGCCACCAGCGCCGGTCACCGATGCCGGCCCGCGCGAGACCTCGCATCAGTGCCTGAGGAAAAACTCCATTTTGACCCCGGCCAGTTCCACGACGTCGTGGTCCATCAGGAAATGGGGCTGCGCGTCCAGAGTCTTGCCGTTGACGACGGGGAACGCGGCCCCTTCCACGTGAGTGATGAAGTAACCCTGGGGACGCCGGGTAATGACCGCCACCTGCACTCCCGGTTTGCCCAGGGTCGTGAGCGCCTTGGTGAGAACGAGTTCGCGGCCTGCCGCGGGACCTGTGAGCACCTGCACCACGCCGGTCGGCGCTTCCGCCATGGGCGGCTCTACTTTCGCCAGAGGCTCCGCCGCAGCAGCAGCGGGCGCCGGTGCTGCCATGGCGGGCGCCGGTGCTGCCCCCTCGATGGACGGGGCCTCCGCCGCAGGCCTTTGGGAGCGGGCAACGGCCGGCTGCTTGAGGATCATGGTCTTCTCGTAAATGCCCGACGTCGCGCCGACCTGCTCATTGACGTACTTGATCTTGTACTTCCCGATTTCCACCACGTCCCCGTTCTGGAGGAAATGCTTCTCGATCGGACGACCGTTCACCAGAGTCCCGTTGGTGCTGTGGAGGTCCTCGACGAAGGAATCGTTCAGGATCGTCACGATCACGGCGTGGTGGCCGCTGACGGCGAGGTTGTCAATGTGAATGTCGTTGTCGGGTTTGCGGCCGATGGTGGTTCGCTCCTTCGACAGGGCGAGTTCCTTCAGCACCAGGCCATCCAGACTCAGTATCAGCTTTGCGGGCATAGCGTCACCTCTGGGCTCATTTCCTCAACCACGACAACAGGCGCGTCGCCACTCCATGGCCGGAGGGTATTTCGTGCCTGACCTTGACCAAGATCACAGAAACGTTGTCCCGCCCGCCCGCGTCGTTGGCCATGTCCACCAAGTGGTTCGCCGCGAGCTGCAGGTTGGATTGCAATGTCATCATGGCAGACCTTATGTCTTCATCCACGACCATGTCATTGAGACCGTCGGAGCAGAACAAATATACATCGTCACCCCTGATCTCGTAACTTCGAATCTCCGGCTCCACGGAATCCCCCACGCCGAGCGCGCGCGTCACCAGGTTCTTGTTCTGGGACACCCTCGCCTGCTCCCGGGTGATGATACCGTTGTCGATCTGCTCCTGGAGAAGCGAATGGTCCCGCGTAAGCTGCTCCAAGGAATCCCCGCGAAGACGATAAAGCCTCGAGTCACCTATGTGCGCCACCGTAACCCGCTCATCCTGGAACAGGCCCATCACCAGCGTTGTACCCATGCCCGAATACTCGGGTTGGCTTTGGGCCGCCCGGTAGACCGAGGTGTTCGCGCGCAGGATATGCTCCCGCAGCAGATTCTCGGCGGCAGGCGCGTCAAGCTCACCCTTGGCTTTCTGCCTTGTGTCGCTCAGCGCCTGTCTCAGTTCCTCTCCCAAGAGCGACACGCATATCCCGCTTGCCACCTCGCCAGCGTTATAGCCGCCCATGCCGTCCGCGAGAATCGCCAGCCCCAGATCCGGAACGCAGGACAGGCTGTCCTCGTTATGCGAGCGCACTTGTCCGGGATGAGTATGGCTGACCATTTCTAGCCCGGGGGCCGCGGTCACTCGGCCGCCTCCCTGCCCCGGAAAGCATCCTTACTTCCCCCTCCGGCACCCTTCCGTCTGTCCCGGCAAAGATGGTTCGAAAACTCCATCACTCCGCTACCAATGGCCTGGCAACTGCTAGGCATAGCCTGATACACGCACGGAAGCCATCAAACCCGGTCGGTCCCGCGTCCCCGAAGCGACGCCACCCTGCGGAGCCCGGAATCTCTCGCAACCGCAATTCCTTGCCATACGCCGAGTCGTACCGCGGCGGCTGCGGCGCCATCGCACATGACGCAAAAGCTGCGCCGAAATTTTTCCCGGACTCCTCCTCATCGAGGCACGGTTTCAAGCAACTCAATCTTCAGACCGCTGAGTAGCCAATGGCCTTTATTCTTTTACTCCTAAATTCGTTGAGCATTTTACGTTATTTCCTTATAAAGTCTATGTTTTTGGTCACAGCGACGAATCCTCGACGGCTAGGGTTAAAGGGTTAATCGGTCCCGTTTCGCAAGGGCTCAGCCGGCGCTGCAACAGGTGGACGACCACGAGCGGCAGGACTGCCGCCAGCTTCTCCCCTACAATGGCATCAGCATGATTGAAAAAGCGAATCCCGCCGTCGCCCCCCACCAGGCGGGACCTTCCGCCGCTCCCTGAAAACGCCTGAATGAACGAGGTCAAAGCCGAATCTCTTCGTTTTCCGGACCCGGATTACCAACCCTGGCATTGCCAGCCCGTCACCAGCGCCCTGACGGCGCTCGGATCGTCCCTGGAATCCGGCCTTTCTGCCGAGGAAGCCGAGGACCGCCTCCGGCGCCACGGGCCCAATGCCATCCGCGAGGGAAAGCGCCGCGGTCCGCTGAGGATGCTGCTGGCCCAGTTCGCGGACTTCATGATCGTCGTTCTGATTGTCGCCGCGATCATCTCCGGGCTCGTGGGGGAGCCGGCGGACACGGTGGCGATCATCGTGATCGTGATGCTCAACGCGATCATTGGATTCGTCCAGGAATACCGGGCGGAACGTGCCATGGCGGCGCTCAAGCGGATGGCCGCCCCGGCAGCCAATGTGCGCCGGAGCGGCGAGTTCGTGACGCTCCCCGCAGATCGCATGGTACCGGGCGACGTGGTGCAGGTGGAAGCCGGCAACGTGATTCCCGCCGATCTCCGGCTGGCGGAGGCTGCCCAGCTGGAGATTGCCGAAGCCGCCCTCACCGGCGAGTCCCAGCCCGTGCGCAAGGCAACGGAACCGCTGGGGGATCCGGATCTGCCGGTGGGGGACCGGTCGAACATGGCCTACAAGGGGACCACGGTGAGCCGCGGCCGCGGAGTTGGAGTGGTGGTGGCAACCGGCATGGAAACGGAATTGGGACGCATCGCCACCCTGCTCAGCCGGGAGCAGGAGGTGCGCACACCCCTGCAGAAGCGCCTTGCCGCGTTCGCCACGCGGCTCGCTTGGGCGGTGCTGGCGATCTGCGCCATCGTCTTTGGCGCGGGGCTGATCCGGGGCGAGCCCGTCGTCCTCATGTTCCTCACCGCGGTAAGCCTCGCGGTGGCGGCGATTCCCGAAGCCCTGCCGGCGGTGGTCACCATTTCCCTGGCGTTGGGCGCGCGACGGATGGTCCGCCAGAATGCCCTCATCCGACGGCTCCCCGCGGTGGAAACCCTGGGCTCGATCACCTCCATCTGCCCAGACAAGACCGGCACCCTCACCGAGAACCGCATGCGCGTGGAATCCCTGCGGGTCAGCGGCGCGGAGTTCGCTGGCGAAAACGCCCCCGAGCCTTGGCCGACACTGTTTCGTGCCTTGGCGCTGTGCAACGACGCCCGGCTGGGCAGCGGCCAGGACGCGGCGGGAGATCCCACGGAGGTGGCCCTCCTGCGGGCGGCGACGGATCGTGGTTACGACAAAGCCGCGCTGGAAGCAGAACAGCCCAGGCTGGCGGAACTGCCCTTCGACTCGGAGCGCATGCGCATGGCCACTGTGCACCGGGCGCACCATGGCGCGATCGCTTACGTGAAGGGCGCCCCGGAAGCGGTGCTGGAGCGGGCTCCCTGGCGTCTTAACGAATCCGGACTCTCACCATTTGATGCCGAAGAGATCCTGGCGGAAGCGGAATCCATGGCGGCCGAGGGCTTGCGGGTCCTGGCCGTGGGGTGCCGGAGCTTCGATCGCGTCCCTGAGCGGCTGGAGGAGGCGGAAGAGGACCTTTGCTTCCTCGGCCTGGTGGGGCTGCTGGACCCGCCGCGAAAGGAGGCGGGGCCGGCGGTGGAGGAGTGCCGCTCGGCGGGGATCACACCTGTCATGATCACCGGGGATCACCCCGCCACCGCGCGCGCCATCGCGCGGCGGCTGGGCATACTCGGGAAAGGCGAAGGCATCGTCACCGGGCCGGAACTGGCGGCCATGTCCGACGAGACGCTTGCGGGCCGGGTGCGTGATATCCAGGTTTACGCCCGGGTGGACCCGGAGCAGAAGATCCGCATCGTGAAAGCGCTGCAGTCAAAAGGTGAATTCGTGGCCATGACCGGTGACGGCGTCAACGACGCCCCCGCTCTCAAGCGGGCGGAGATCGGCATCGCCATGGGCAAGGTGGGCACCGACGTCGCGCGGGAAGCCTCGGCGATGGTGCTGCTCGACGACAATTTCGCCACCATCGTCCACGCGGTGCGCGAGGGACGGCGCATCTTCGACAACATCCGGAAGTTCATCAAGTACACCATGACCAGCAATTCGGGGGAGATCTGGACCATCTTTCTCGCCCCGTTTCTCGGATTGCCCATTCCGCTGCTGCCGATACACATTCTGTGGATCAATCTGGTCACCGACGGGCTTCCGGGACTGGCCCTGGCGCCGGAACCCGCGGAACGCAACGTGATGCGCCGCCCTCCCCGCCCCCCCAACGAGAGCATCTTCGCCCACGGCATGTGGCAGCACATCCTCTGGGTCGGCCTGCTGATGGGAGGGATATCTTTGCTCACCCAGGCCTGGGCCTACCACACGGGCTCCGCCCACTGGCAAACCATGGTGTTCACGGTGCTCTGCCTCTCCCAACTGGGCCACGCCTTGGCGGTGCGCTCGGAAAACGAGTCCCTGTTCACCATCGGCATTGGCAGCAATCTGCCTCTGGCCGGCGCCGTCGCGCTGACCATCCTCCTGCAACTGGCGGTGATTTACCTTCCGGCGGCCAACGCGATATTCAAGACAGAGCCCCTGTCCCTCGGCGAGCTCATGCTCTGTTTGGTCTTGTCCACGGCGGTGTTCTGGGCGGTGGAAGCGGAAAAGTGGATGATCCGCCGCAACTGGATATATTCCAGCTAGGAAGAGGCAGAGAAGGCCGAACATTCCCGGCCGATTGAGGCGGTGCCTCGGCCGCGCTATTTGATCAGCAGCACCGGAACGCTGGTCAGATGGATAACCTTGGTCGCCACTGAGCCCATGAGCATCCCCGCGATCCGGCCCAGGCCGCGGGTGCCCATGACGATCTGGTCGCAGCCCTTGTCAGTGGCGTACTGGGCGATAACTTCCGCGGGGTCTCCGACCCCGATGTGGAACACATAAGGTATGCCCGCCGCGTCCATGGCCCCGCGCGCCGACTCCAGTGCTTTCACGCCCTCATCGTGATGGAAATCGCGAACCTGCTCGTTGGAGAGGAACATGCGCACGTCGCCGTGGAGAGGATATTGGACGTTGAGGACATGGATCTCGAGAGGTTCGCGATAGCGCGTCCCCTGATCGATCACATATTTCACGGCACGGGCCGAGCTGTCCGAGCCGTCCACCGCCACCAGAATCTTGGGCATCGCGTTTCTCCCGTTCAAATCCCGTTTCAATCCGGCTTAGGGTTCCCGCCCCCGCTGCTCGTCCCCGACCGCGAGGTCCACCACCGGGCGTGGCCGCCGGGCGGCAAGGATCTTTCCGACAAGCACCACAAGGGCGGCACCCGCCAGGGAAGGCAGCCAGCCCGGAGCGGGAACGTGCTGAGTGGTCCAGTGCTGAATTGCCTGGTCATGGACGATCATTCCGCCAGCGATCCAGCCCAGGAGGGCGGCGCCCGCCAGGACAACGACGGGAAAGCGGTCCATCAGCTTCATCACCAGCTTGCTTCCCCAGACGATGATGGGAACGCTCACCACCAGCCCGAAGACCACCAAGCCGATACTGTCCTTGGCCGCTCCCGCGATGGCGATCACGTTGTCAAGGCTCATTACCGCGTCGGCCACGATGATGGTGCGGATGGCTCCCATCAGGGTGGTGCTGGCGTCGATTTCATGTCCGCCGTTCCCGTCCTCCGGCTGCAACAGCTTGACCCCGATCCAGACCAGAAGCACTCCACCCACGATTTTCAGGTAGGGGATAGCCAACAGTTGAAGGGCAAAGAACACCAAAACCACCCGCAGGGCGATGGCCCCAAAGACACCCCAAAAAATCCCCAGGTTGCGCTGGCGCTCCGGCAGCTTGCGGCAGGCGAGCGCGATCACCACCGCGTTGTCCCCGCCAAGCACGATGTCGATGGCTATGATCTGGAGCACCGCCGCCCAGAACTGGGGGCTGCCGAATTCCAACTTCCTGAATCCTCCCTTGTGGCGCTGATTATAGCGGGGCCGCGGCGCGGACCCCACAACCGCGGGTCTTGGGCATTCAGAGGCCCTTAATTTGCCCGTCGTCGGTGAGCCGGATGTTCTCCGCCCGGGGCCGCGGAGGCAGGCCGGGCATGGTCGCGATGTCCCCGCATAGGGCCACGATAAACCCAGCCCCGGCGGCCAGCCGAAGTTCGGTCAAGGGGATGGTGTGGCCGGACGGGGCGCCCCGGGCGAGAGGGTCCGCGGACAGCGAGCTCTGGGTCTTGGCCACGCAAAGGGGAAGGTTGCCGAAGCCGTGGGACTCGAGCCAGTCCAGTTCCCGGAGCGCGGCGGGCTCGGGACGTATGTCGGCCGCGCCATAGATGTCGCTCGCCAGTATCTCCATCTTGTCGAGCAGCGGGAGCCCGTCGTCGTAGGCGCAGCGGCATTCCACGGGCGACTCCGCGGCCTGCAGAACCTCCAGCGCCAGGTCCCGGGCCCCGGCGCCACCCTGCTCCCAGTGTTCGGACACCCGCGCCGGAACGCCGATGGACTCGATCCTGCTCGCCGCCACCACGAGCTCCGTTTCCGTGTCCGCCGCGAAGCGATTGATGCACACCACGGCCGGGATGCCCAGTACTTCCCGCACGATGGCCACATGGCGCGCGAGATTGGCCATGCCCCTCTCCAGGGCCTCCCCATCCGGGGCATCGAGGCGGCCGGGGGCGGCGCCTCCGTGGTGCTTTAGGGTTGACAGGGTCGCGACGATGACCGCGGCCGCGGGCCGGAGCCCGGACTGCCGGCACTTGATGTCCACGAATTTTTCAGCACCCAGGTCAGCCCCGAAGCCCGCCTCTGTCACCACGAAATCCGAAAGCCCAAGGGCCGAACGGGAGGCGATCACGGAGCTGCATCCGTGGGCGATGTTGGCAAAAGGGCCGGCATGGACCAGCGCCGGGTTGCCCTCCAGGGTTTGCACGAGGTTTGGCGCGAGGGCGTCACGCAGCAACGCGGCCATGGCACCGTCCGCGCTAAGGTCTCGGGACCGCACCGGCCGCCCCTGTCGGTCCCTGCTGACGACGATGCGGCCCAGCCGCTCGGAGAGATCCTTCCAGGATTCCGCCAGCGCCAGAACCGCCATCACCTCCGATGCGGGGGTAATGTCAAAGTGAGTGATGCGGGCGTTCGGGTTCCAAGGGGGTTCCGCAGAGGTGAGAACATTGCGCAGGCTGCGGTCGCCAAGATCCATGACCCGCCGCCAGGCGATGGTTGCGGGATCTATCCCTATCGCATTTCGCCAATAGCGGTGATTTTCCAGCAGGGCAGCCAGCAGATTGTGGGCCGCGGCGACGGCGTGGAAGTCTCCCGTGAAGTGGAGATTGATCTCTTCCGAGGGGGCCAGCCGGGAACGCCCGCCGCCGCTGGCTCCGCCCTTGAGTCCAAAAACCGGACCCATGGACGGCTGGCGCAGGCAGACCACGGCCCGCTTCCCCAGCAAGTTCAAAGCATCGCACAGGCCAATTGCGACGCCGGTCTTGCCCTCTCCGCGAGAGGTGGACGTCATGGAGGTGACGAGGAGAAGCTTGCCGTGAGGCCGTTGCCGCACCTCCGAAAGCCAGGGCAGGGCAAGCTTGGTGATCCGCCTGCCGTACGGGATCAGCGCGTCTTCCGGGGCGCCCAGGCGGTCCCCCGCAAGATCGGCGATTGGCGCGAGCCCCTCTCCCCTTCCGGTGCCCTCAGATGCCTCCGGCATTCCTTCCACCCCCAACGGGAAGGGGGAAGCATAACATCCCGGGTCCGGTCCTCCCTGTCCTGCCACCCTACCTCGCGGAGCCGGATACCCGTTCCTGGTGCGGACCTGGCGCCGCGGGTGGTACCCTTTGATGCGACCTGGCAGCCGGTGACAGACGTGTACTAGATTCCGCGAACTTCCGCACAAAACGACACCGGCCCTGGACGGACAAAACAGAAGTTCACCAAAAAATAACCCGGCCAAAGGACCGGGTCACACGGAGGACAACCAGGCTAAATTTTCAGCGGGTCACGGCTGTAGGAGTGGCCTGAGGCGGCGCAGTTTCCGCCAGCGCCACCGTCGCAAACACCGAGAACACCAGCACGAACGCCCAGGAGAGGAGAAGCCCCACGCTGGGGTCATCGCGATGTTTGTGTCCCATAAGCGCCTCCCTCGTCTTCGCCTCGCCGCTGCCATACGCGCATGGCATGAGCAGGCGATTGGAGTCTAGGCCAATGGTAATGGAATGGCAATCCTTTTTTCAGATCAGCCACTTGTGATCTTTCTCAAACTCATGCCTTTGGTATGAGGAAAAAACCCATACTGGCCTAATGACCTCCGGCGCCCATGCTCTTAGCATAACTATGCCGACAGCATTTATCGGCGAACTAAGTCAATCAACTTCAAGAAAGGGGATCACCAATGAGAAACCAAGTCATTGCACTGTTCGCGCTGTCCCTCGCCCTGCCGATCACCGCCCTGGCAGGAAACGCCAAGACCATGCAGGTGGAGCAGAAAGTGGAGATCAAGGCGCCGGCTGCGGACGTCTGGGCCAAGGTGAACAACTTCGGAGACCTCGGCGCCTGGCACCCGGCCGTGGCCAAGACCGACATCACCTCCGGCAAGAACAACCAGAGGGGAGCGGTAAGGGTTCTGACCCTTCGCAGCGGAGGCAAGATCACCGAGAAGCTCACCACCTACAGCGGCAAGAAAATGACTTACACCTACAGGATTACCGAAGGCGCGCTGCCGGTGTCCGGTTACAAGTCCAGGATCACCGTGACACCCGGCGACAACGGAGTGACCACGGTCGTGTGGAAGGGTTCTTTCAAGCGCAAGGACACCTCCGAGAATCCCAAGCGGGGCCATGACGACAAAGCCGCCATGGACACCGTAACCGGGGTTTACCGGGAGGGGCTGGACAACCTCAAGAAGATCACCGAGAGCGGCAAGTAATCCGCACTCTTCTCGCCCGAAGCAAATGACAAGGGCCGCCCGGGCGGCCCTTGTCACATTATCTGTCCGGTGTCAGGTCCCTTAGGTGCCGATTTCAGCAGGTTCTCAATATTCCCGGAGGTTCTCGGCGACCTCGATCCCGCAGGCATCAAACCCCTTGAGGCTTCTGGTGTCGGCCGGGCAGAAGCCTTTAACGTTCACCGTCGCTTCGCTCCAGTTCCCGTGAGCCTCCCCCGAAGCCCCAGCGCGGTCACTTCAGCACCGACTGGAGCAGCTTGCCCATTTCCGCGGGGTTCTTGGTGACCTTGATCCCGCAGGCTTCCATGACCTTAAGGCTTCTGGTGTCGGCCGGGCAGAAGCCCTTAACGTTCACCGTCGCTGCGCTCCGGTTCCCGTGAGCCTCCCCCGAAGCCCCAGCGCGGTCACTTCAGCACCGACTGGAGCAGCTTGCCCATTTCCGCGGGGTTCTTGGTGACCTTGATCCCGCAGGCTTCCATGACCGCGAGCTTCTCCTGGGCGGTGCCCTTGCCGCCGGAGATGATGGCGCCAGCGTGGCCCATGCGCTTTCCAGGAGGGGCGGTAACGCCGGCGATGAATCCCACCACCGGTTTTTTCGCGTTCTGCTTGTACCACTCCGCTGCGGCCTCCTCGTCGGAGCCCCCGATCTCGCCAATCATGATGACCGCGTCGGTTTCGGGATCGTTCATGAACAGTTCCAGCACATCCTTGTGCTTGAGGCCGTTCACCGGGTCGCCGCCGATGCCCACGGCGCTGGACTGGCCCAGGCCCAGTTCGGTGAGCTGCCCCACCGCCTCGTAAGTGAGAGTTCCGGAGCGGGACACCACGCCGATGCGGCCCTTCTTGTGGATGTGGCCCGGCATGATGCCGATCTTGATTTCGTCCGGGGTGATGACCCCCGGGCAGTTGGGACCCACCAGGATGGTCTTGCGCCTTTCCTTCCGCATGCGTTCGCGCACCGCCACCATGTCCCGCACCGGGATTCCCTCGGTGATGCAGATAACTAGATCGAGTTCCGCCTCCACGGCTTCCCAAATGGCGGCAGCGGCGCCCGGCGGGGGTACGTAGATCACCGAGGCATTGACCCCGGACCTGGCCTTGGCTTCTCCCACCGAGCCGAAGATGGGAATGCCCTCGAAGTTCTCGCCCGCCTTCTTTGGGTTCACGCCCGCCACGAAGCAGCTCTTGCCGTTGGCGTAGTCGCGGCACATCAGCGTGTGAAACTGGCCGGTCTTGCCGGTGATGCCCTGGGTGACGACCCGAGTGTCCTTGTTGATGAGAATCGACATGTGCGCTCCCTTACTTGCCCTGAACCGCCGCCACCGCCTTCTCGGCGGCGTCGGCCATATTTGCGGCGGAGATGATCGGCAGGCCGGAGTCCGCCAGGATCTTCTTGCCGATGTCCTCGTTGGTGCCCTTCATGCGCACCACCAGGGGCACGCTGAGATGGACTTCCCGGGCCGCCGTGACGATCCCCTCGGCAATGGTGTCGCAGCGCATGATGCCGCCGAAGATATTGACCAGAATGCCTTTCACCTTGGGGTTCCGGAGCATGAGCTTGAACGCCTCCGTCACCTTCTCGGTGGTGGCCCCGCCGCCCACATCCAGGAAGTTGGCGGGTTCGGCGCCGTAGAGCTTGATGGTGTCCATGGTAGCCATGGCGAGTCCCGCGCCGTTCACCAGGCAGCCGATGTTGCCGTCCAGGGAAATGTAGGAAAGATCGTGCTCCGAAGCCTCGATCTCCGCCGGGTCCTCCTCGTCCAGGTCCCGCATGGCCATGATGTCCTCGTGCCGGTAGAGCGCGTTGGAGTCGAAGTTCATCTTGGCGTCCAGGGCCACCACCGCGCCGTCACCGGTCAGGATCAAGGGGTTGATCTCCGCCAGGGAAGCATCGCAATCCCAGAACGCCTGGTACAACCCCCTCAGCACCACCCGCGCCCGGGGCACCGACGGATCGGGAATCCCGATCTTGCGCGCCACGTCGTCCGCCTCCGCGTCCGTGAGACCCGCGGCCGGGTCCACGAATACCTTATGAATCTTTTCCGGCGTCTTGGCGGCCACCTCCTCGATGTCCATGCCGCCTTCGGAGCTGGCCATCAGGCAAACCCGCTGGGTGACCCGGTCCACCACCATGCCGATATAGAGTTCCTTCTTGATATCGGCGCCCTCCTCAATCAGCAGGCGCCGCACCTTCTGTCCCTCCGGGCCCGTCTGGTGGGTCTTGAGCTGCATGCCGAGGATCTGCCCGGCGAGGCTCTTCACTTCGTCCTCGGAGCGGGCCAGCTTCACGCCGCCGCCCTTGCCGCGGCCACCCGCGTGAATCTGGGCCTTCACCACCCAGACGCTACCGCCCAGGTTTTTCGCCGCCTCCACCGCCTCCTCCACGCTGAAGCAGGGAATGCCCCGCGGCGTGGCGACGCCGTACTTCCTCAGGATTTCCTTCGCTTGGTACTCATGGATTTTCATGGCCGCCCCTTGCAAGTCGGGCGCCGCGCGGGAGCGGAACCCTCCCGATCTGGCGCCAATCACCATCAAATGCACGAAAAACCGCGTTTCCGCCGCCGGTTCGCCGCCATCGCGGCCGACCGGGCCGGTCGCCGAATCCGGCGCAAGCGCCGGTTCATTGGTGTCGAGTTGATGCTCTGGAGCCCGCTGATGCAGGAGCACGTTTGCCGGCCGTCTCGGCCCGCCCGGGCTCCTGCGCGCGGGAGGCCGGGATTATAGCCGAAATTATATAGCCATTTAATTCCTTTAGGCCCCAGCGCGCCCGGGGTGTACCCAAAGGAAAGGGGTGCTCAGGCCCCGTGCCCTGCGGAGCGGGTCCGCGACGCCGCGAGCTCGCCGCCCCGGGTCACCCGCACCGCGCAGTACTTGAACTCGGGAATCTTGCCGAAGGGGTCCAGCGCCGCGTTGGTGAGCAGGTTGGCGGCCGCCTCGTGGTAACAGAACGGGATGAATATGGCGCCTTCCGGCGTCGCGTCGTCGGCCCGGGCATGGAGGCTGATGACGCCGCGCCGGGAGGCCACGGTGATCACCTCCCCCGCCGCGACGCCCAGCCGCGCCAGGTCGGCGCGATTGAGCGAAGCCGTGGGCAGCGGCTCGATGGCGTCCAGCACGCCGGCGCGGCGGGTCATGGCCCCCGTGTGCCAGTGCTCCAGCTGCCGCCCGGTGATGAGCACCATGGGAAATTCTTCGTCGGGCTGCTCCGCCGCGCTGATCAGCTTGGCCGGCACCATGCGGGCGCGGCCGCTCTGAGTAGGAAATCTGTCCGTGAACACCACCGGCTCGCCGGGATCCCCTTCCTTCTCGCACGGATAGGTCACGGCGCCCTCTTCTTCCAGGCGCTCCCAGGTGATGCCGGCTATGGAGGGCATGGCCTGGCGCATCTCATCGAACACGTCCGGGGCCCCTCCGTAATTCCAATCGAGGCCTAGGCGGCGCGCCATTTCCTGGACGATCCAGAGATCCTGCCGTGCATCGCCAGGCGGCTTCAGGGCCTGACGGCCCATTGCACCAGCCGGTCGGTGTTGGTGAAGGTCCCGGTCTTCTCCGGGAACGCGGAGGCCGGAAGCACCACGTCCGCGAGGTAGGCGGTCTCGGTGAGGAAGATGTCCTGCACCACCAGCCAATCCAGCTCGGCCAGGGCCTGGCGCGCATGATCCACGTCGGGATCCGACATGGCCGGGTTCTCCCCCATGACGTACATGCCGCGGATCTCGCCCCGGTGCACGGCATCCATGATCTCCACCACGGTGAGTCCGGGCTCCGGGTCCAGTGCCGTGCCCCACAGCTTCTCGAAGTGCCCCCGCACCTGCTTGTTGTCCACCCGCTGGTAATCCGGGAACACCATGGGAATGAGCCCCGCGTCCGAGGCGCCCTGCACGTTGTTCTGTCCCCGCAGGGGATGAAGGCCAGTGCCGGGGCGGCCGATCTGCCCAGTCATGAGAGCCAGGGCAATCAGGCAGCGGGCGTTGTCGGTGCCGTGCACGTGCTGGGAAACGCCCATGCCCCACAGGATCATGGAGCCGGCGGAGGCGGCGTAGAGCCGCGCCACTTGGCGGATGGTCTCCGCGGGAATGCCGCACACCGGCGCCATCTTCTCCGGGCTGAAGCGCTGGGCGTTCTTGACGATGTCTTCGAACCCCAGCGTCCGGTCCCGGATGAAGGCCTCGTCGGCAAGCCCCTCCTGGACGATGACGTGCATCATGGCGTTGAGCAGCGCCACGTCGGTGTCCGGCTTGAACTGGAGGAAGTGGGATGCGTGGCGCGCCAGCTCCGAGCGGCGGGGATCGGCCACGATCAGCCTGGCGCCCCGCCGGACCGCGTTCTTGATCCAGGTGGCGGCCACGGGGTGGTTCACCGTGGGATTGGCGCCGATGACAAAGATAACCTCGGCCTTGAGCACGTCCATCACCGGGTTCGACACCGCCCCGGACCCGATGCCCTCCAGCAGCGCTGCCACGCTGGAGGCGTGGCAGAGCCGCGTGCAGTGATCCACGTTGTTGCTACCGAAGCCGGTGCGCACCAGCTTTTGGAACAGGTAGGCCTCCTCGTTGGAACCCTTGGCGGAGCCGAAGCCCGATAGCGCCTTGGGACCGAGGCGGTCGCGGATGTCCCGGAGCCGGCCCGCCGCCATGTCCAGGGCCTCTTCCCAGCTCGCTTCCCGGAAAACCTCCAGGGGCCGGCCCGGGTCCACGGCGAAGTCCTTGGTCTTGGGGATTCCGGACTTCCGGATGAGGGGCTTCGTCAGCCGGTGGGCGTGGTGAATGTAATCGAAACCGAAGCGGCCCTTGACGCAAAGGCGCCCGCGATTGGCGGGACCGTCCCGTCCGTCCACGTAACGAATGCGGCCGCCCTTGACGTGAAAGGTGAGCTGGCAGCCCACGCCGCAGTAAGGGCACACGGAATCCACGCTCTTGTCCGGTACCTCCATCCAGGCTTCATGGGCCGGCGCCAGGGCCCCGGTGGGACAGGCCTGGACACATTCGCCGCAAGCCACGCAGGTGGATGCGCCCATGGGATCGCCAAAGTCGAACACGATGCTGCTGTGGGCGCCGCGGAACGCGTAGCCGATGACGTCGTTGCCCTGTTCCTCCCGGCAGGCGCGCAGGCAGCGGGTGCACTGGATGCAGGCGTCCAGGTTCACCCACATGGCGGGATGGGAGACATCGGCCGCGGGCTGCTCCCGGCCCGGGAATCGCGGCTGGCTCACGCCGAGCTTCCGGGACCAAAAGGCCAGTTCGTCGTCCCGCCTGTAACTCTTCTCGGGCATGTCGGATCCCAGGAGCTCCAGCACCAGCTTCTGGGAATGAAGGGCCCGGGGGCTGGCGGAGGACACCTCCATTCCCGGCGCGGGTTGCCGGCAGCAGGAAGGCGCCAGCACCCGTTCCCCCTTGATCTCCACCACGCAGGCCCGGCAGTTGCCGTCGGGCCGGTAGCCCTCCTTGTAGCAGAGGTGAGGAATCTCCACCCCGGCGCGCTGGGCGGCCTGGAGAATAGTTTCTCCGGGAGCGGCGGCGAGCTTCTCGCCGTTCAGGGTGAACTGGATGGTGTCAACGGGAACGGTCATTTCAGAACCTCAAAAAGGATTCGCCACCAGGTCACCAGGAAACGAAAAAAACCGTCAATGTTTCGTGCCCTGGCGCCTTGTCGTCTCGCCGGTTAACCGATTTCATCCGGGAAATACTTCATCACGCAGCGGATCGGATTAGGCGCCGCCTGCCCCAGGCCGCAGATGGAGGCATCGGCCATGACCTGGGACAGGTCCTCCAGCAGCGGCCGGTCCCAGCGCGCGTCCGCCATGAGCCGCTCCGCTTTCTCCGTCCCCACCCGGCACGGCGTGCACTGCCCGCAGGATTCGTGGGCAAAGAAGTGCATGAGGTTGCGCGCCGCGTCCCGGGCCTTGTCCTGCCGGGAGAGGATGATGATCGCGGCCGAGCCAATGAAGCAGCCATGCTCGTTGAGGGTGTCGAAATCCAGGGGAATGTCTCCCATGGACGCCGGCAGGATGCCGCCCGACGCGCCTCCCGGCAGATAGGCGTAGAACTCGTGCCCGGCCTGCATGCCGCCGCAGAACTCCTCGATCAGTTCCCTGACCGTGATGCCTGCCGGCGCCAGGTGCACCCCCGGCTTGTTGACCCGGCCGGAAACCGAGAAGGAGCGCAGGCCCTTGCGGCCGTGGCGGCCCTGGCCGGCAAACCAACCCGCGCCCTTTTCGATCAGGTCGCGCACCCAGTAAAGAGTCTCGAAGTTGTGCTCCAGCGTCGGCCTGCCGAACAGACCCACCTGCGCCACGTAGGGCGGACGCAGGCGCGGCACGCCGCGCTTGCCCTC